>Ga0310691_10004554_pt1 | contig 15544 bp, 13 predicted proteins | sample 176DNAGHGlowgp2_FD_203887 | JGI IMG/M metagenome (GOLD analysis project Ga0310691, IMG submission 203887) | Sheep rumen microbial communities from Palmerston North, Manawatu-Wanganui, New Zealand - 1766 DNA GHGlow gp2 (v2) (version 2) | ecosystem: Host-associated > Mammals > Digestive system >...
CACAAAGCTAATCACTTTTTCCCCAATACGCAAGGCTAACGATCTTTTTTTTCGACCAAATGCCTGGCACCTTCCTGTTATTATCCGCTTTTGTTTTCGATTTCTCGAAATGGACGCTGCAAATATAAGTGTTTTTTTCGACATTTACAAGTTTTTGGGCAAAAAAAAAACTGAAACGCATATGTTCCTCGAATCAGTCTTCTGCAACGATGCTTGTATATTCGCATTCTTCGTCATTGATTAAGACGAGGCCGAGGGCGTCTTCAAGTTTGGAGAGGGTTTCGAGAGACAGGTTTTCCTTGCCCTTCAATATCTTTGATACATATTGCTGGGTGCAATCCATTCGTTCCGCAAGGGCCTTCTGAGTCAAGCCTTGCTTCTTCATTTGCAATAGTACCTTTACAGCAATCTTTTGCGAGTGCTGCAACCATGACCAGTTGTCACGTCTCCATTCCGCTTCCTCCCGCCATTTCGATGGCGTTTCGCTCTGATGAGCTTCGAGGAATTCTATCGTTTTCTGTTTCATAGGTTTTCTCCTTTTTTTATTGTATTTCGGACATATAATCAATAAATCCATCAGCATCTATCGCACCTCCATCAATAAGGAAATTGCGAACTGTTTCCATTTTATTGAGTTCTGCTAGGGTGTGTGCGCGCTCTTGCATAGTTCGGGTTAACTTGACTGCACCGCCTGTGATGATATAACAACCAGGTTCTAACTTGATTGCATAAATACGCAACCATGAAGCGTGTTGTGGACGGTTTTTTATTCTTGCTTTTTCTTTACCCAAAAGTATTTCACTTGTTCGATTGTTTTCCAGCGGACGGAACAAAAGATCAAGATTCGCATCTGGAGAAATATCCAAAATCAAGCATTGTAATTTATGACTATCTTCTATTGTATCATATATTGCTTGATTAATGTCAGTAATCTTAAAATATGATGTCAAATCAGATATATTTTCAAGGAAGAAGTTAACCAACCATTCAGGATCGTTCCATTGCTCAAAGAGGGTAAATAATGCATTGTCCTTGTCTCCGTCATAGCGAACTGCCCAAAGCGTATTATTCTCTAGAATTTTATCGAATGTCATAATTCGTTATTTTTGTCACTGCAAATATAGTAATATAATGGCAATAATACAACTACCAGTTGTGAATTTCTTTAAGTATAGGAAAATAATTTAAGATTTGACAAGTACAGTGAGCATTTTAGCCTGCGTTGCAGCGTTGCAGCGTTGCAGTTCGTTTGAGGCTTATTTATTTGTAAAATATTCGTGCACAAGGCTGCGGTAGCCGAGGGATTTGAGGTGGGGATAGCGGATGCGGTAGTTGGCCTTGTTGTGCTTGCCGGTGGCGAGGAAGCGGAGGTTGTCCTGGAGGTAATGGTCGATTTCCTTGAGGCCATCGGTGCGGGTGATCATGGGGAAGAACCAGCGCGACCAGGTGAGGGACTGAATGTCGTCGCTTTCGAAGAACTTGCGGTTGAAATATCGGATAAGGCCCTTCATCGCGGCATCGGCAGGGATGTCCTTTTGGGTGCGCCAACGAAGGAGGAGACGCGTCTTGCGGCGAATCTTGTCCTTCATCTTGCGCTTGGTGGCATCGGAAATGTCGATTTCGTTGCCAAAACACTTGAAGCCAAGGTATTCGAATGGCTCGTCGGGGCGATAGATCTGCTCCTTTTCGGGATTCACTTCGAGGCGATACTTTTGAAGGAAGGCCGAAAGCGTGCTGATATGCTGCATCAGGGTCGGCTCATCGGGCGCAAAGAGGATGATGTCATCGGAATAACGTGCATATATCACGTTATTTTCGGCAAAATGCTGGTCAACTTCCTTCAAATAAATGTTGGCAAGAAATGGCGAAATGGGGGTGCCTGCCATCACGCCGTGTTCTTCGCGGACAATTTCCCCCTTGAAAATGGCACATTCTTCGGTGAGAATCTGTTCGAAAAAGCGGTAAAGGGTTGGGTCTTCGGCCAATAATTCGCGCAAAATCGGCAACAACAGTGGGATGGAAATGGAGTTGAAATAGTTGTGGATGTCCACCTTATATGCCCACATATGCCGCCCGTTGGTGGCGAGAAGAATGTCGTGGATGGCATCGTGCGCAGTCAAGCCGCGACGGAAGGAATAGCAATTGGTGGAAAGGGTGGAGTCGAAGCGATAGAGGAGGTACGACAGACATTTGAGGACGTTCATCTCATCATCCTCGAAACTATACACCACGCGCTTCTTGCCGCTTCCCATCTTGTTGACCAGGTGCTTGGTGGGGATGGAAAGGCCTTCGCCACGCAGAATACGTTCGACCACGGGATGGTACAGCTTCTCGGAAACGAACGTGTCGGCCACGTCGAATTCGTGCCAGTTGAAGCGACCTTTCCGTAGCCGATAGGTCAGGAATTCCTCCCAGGTTTGTTGGTGGGAAAGGGCGAGGAGGAGGGGCATTGGTTTTATGGGAATGGATGGGAATGGATGGGTGTTGATGGGAATGGATGGGAATGGATGGGAAGGGATGGGAGGTAATGGAATAATAAAGAAAAAAGGAAAAGGGGAGAATTTTGAATTCGCAAAATTGCGAATCACGAGATGATACGGCCGCCAGTCGCCTGCAAGACATAATCATCGGGCGCCGCTGCATCCACTGCAGGCGCAAAATGTTTGCATCCCCTTTTCCGGTAATTTAGTGTCCGAGCATAAGGTCCTTGATACGCCCAATGACGTAGTTGCGCTCGTTCTCCATCTGCAAATAGAAATTGATGTAGGGCATTCCCAATTTCTTGCAGTACATTCGTGAAATGAGGTACTTGACGTTCTTGTCGTGCGAATGTCCACCGCCCAGCATCACTACGCCTGCGGGCTTTTCGCCACGATAGAGGACGAAGGTGTAGGGCTTGCCCCATTCGGCCTTGTAGGTCTGATAGGGACGCGTCTCGTAAAGCTGGAACGTGTCGGCGGTGAATCCGGTGAGGTCGGTCACGGGCACATCCCTTTTGACGTTGAACTGCGGGAAGTTGGTGCGGATGATCTCGTCGAAATACGCCACCCATTCCTCATAAGTCCTTTCGTCAACATCCTGAGTCGGGGCACTTTGAGTGGGTTGTGCGCATTGCCTTGTGCTGGACGTGGCTGGACGCTCATCACGATTGTAGTGAGCCCCTTCATCCTTGCTGTAACCCTGCTCTTTCATCTTTTCCTTGATGGCATCGGCTGCTGCATCGAAAGCAACGCCGAGAAGTGATTTAAAAAATCCCATGATATTAAAATTTTAATATGTCCGCTGCAAAGATATGGAAAAAGATTATATGATGCAAATTTTTCTGCAAAAATATTTGTTTTTAGACAAATATGTGTTGTTTAGCGAGGATTTATTGGATTATTTTGCAGCTTTCTCCCGAATCTTCTTCAACTCGTTCACCGAAAGCTGATAATGCTGGGCAGCCGCCTTTTCGTGCCATTCGATGGCCTTGCTGATGTCCTTTGCCACACCAAGACCATTCTGATAGCATTCGGCAAGGTAGTACTGTGCCTCGGCATTGCCCTGTTCGGCCGCAATCGTGTACCAACGCACGCCCTCAGTTAGGTCCTTTTCGACACCTCTGCCTGTGCAGTAGCACCAACCAAGGTTCTTTTGTGCCTCGGCAAGGTCATTATCAGCAGCCTTACGGAACCATTTAACGGCTTCTTCGTAGTCGCGTTCGCCATAGAGGCCCGACTGATAGTAATGACCCACCTGGTTTTCGGCTAAGGCATAACCCTGTTCAGCCGCTTTCATATACAGTTTGCCGGCTTCGTCGTAGTTCTGTTCTTCACCTACATAAGCGTGTTCGTAGCACCAGGCGAGCTGATATTGTGCGCCCGGGTCGCCCTGATCGGCAGCCTTCATATACCATTTCGTCGACTCCACGATGTCCAGAGGAAGGCCCTTTTTGCAATAGAAATAGCAATCGCCGATAGCCTTTTGAGCCTCTGCATTGCCTTTTGCCAGCTTCTTGCCATATTCACGGAAGGCTTCCGTAGAGGTTATCTTTTCGATTTTGCTGAACAGGTTGATGGCGTCCTGCAATTGCGGGCAATCGCTGTTCTGGGCTTTTCGGATGGTCTTGTTGAGCGTCTTGAGCGCCTTGTTGAAGTTGCCTTCGGCGATGTATTCGTTCTGCACCTTGTCGAGCACGCCGCTGATGGCATCGCAAGGGGTGTTGTTTTGCGCCTGCAAGGGTAGGGCAAGGAGGAGGGTGGCGAGGAGGAAGGGTTTCATAATTTCTTTTTTTCTTTTTTCTTATTTTTGTGAAAATGCAGACAACCTCGGCCTCAATGGCCTGGTTGTTTCTGCAAGAAAATGAGCAGGTTCAATACCTGCTGAAAATCGCACTTCGTGCGGAAAATCCATCCGGCCTCCGATATTTTGTCAAGCAGATATTTTCTGCGAAGCAATTTTCTGCTGCCATTGGGGCAGCACATTTTCCGGCAGATGGCACGGCTATTGAAGCCTGTGCCGCTGCCATTTTCACCTTCTTTCTATGATATTGAATTTGACAGCTTGAATAAACTCGCTGCAAAGATAAGGAAAATCTGATTTGTATGCAAGAGATTTGGACAAAATATTAAAAAATTCCCAGGGTGTCTATCTCTTCGACAGTCACCCTGGGGCATTGTCATACATCTTTAAATGTTACAATGAAGATAAATGGTATACACACATATTTATTTATAAAGCGTGCTGATAATCGCTTTATCTTTCGATCATCTTTTTGCCATTGCGGATGAAGAGCTGACCAACAGTGGGACGCTGGATGCGACGGCCAAAGAGGTCGTAGCTCAAGGCGTTGCCAGGTTGCAGCATTTCACTTGCAATATTGACGATGCCCATGATGTCGCCATCCTTCAGACGGATGACGATGCCGGGACACTTCTCCTGAATCTGATCCCAATAGGGGTTCATAAGTGTCACCTCCCTCAGGTCGAGCACAGAGACATCGGCAGAGAGCTTGGCGAGAAGCAGGGCAAAATCGTCGAAAGCAACACGGAACCAGTCGCCATTGGTGTTCTGGCAATCGCCGTGGAGCAGCGAACCTGTCACCTTCACCTCGCCTGAAAGCGAACCATCGGCAAGATCGGTAAGCTTTACACCATCCACCTTGGCGGGTTCTTCGATCACCAGATTGTCCACCCAAACGTCCTGAGGCTCAGTGACGTCACCTGTCTGTGCGGTGATGGCCATCACGCCTGGGAAGTCGTTCAGGTTGGCGTTGGTCGAGAAGTCGAGCACGATTTTCTGCCACTTGCCTTCGCTGCCATACCATGCGGCAGTCTTTTCCCAGTAGTTGTCTACGCCGTTGGTCGGGTCGGACAATTCGACCATTACGTTGTCGTTCTGCGCCTTGCGAATCATCAGCGACACACGACGAGCGCCGTCGAGGTTGGGTGTCATCCAGTCGCGGAATGGACAAGCCAGATGCTTCTGTCCGAAGTCGTTGCCTGTCATCGTGAACTTCAGGCACTTGGCCGATGGGTTGATGCCGTCGGTTTCGGGATTATCGACCAGCGAAGGATTTCCACGATCCCACCATCCGCCGAATTCATTGCGTGAGGTGATTGATTCGTCTTCACCGTCCCAAAGCACGGTTTGGGCATTGCATACTGTTGCGGCAAATGCCAATGCCAAAAAGATTGTCTTTTTCATCGTTTTACGTTTAAATTATTGCTGACTTACTTTCACATCGCTGACAGTTACCGAGCCACCGTAGTTGTTGATGCTCCAGCAGTTCTTCTGGATGCCGTAGATACGCTGTGTGTAGCAGCAGTTATCGTTGATGTACATCACGATGACGGAGTTGTCGGTGTAGATGTCGATGTTATAGGTATTGTCGGCTGGACGCTCGAACCAGTATCCGTCGATGCCATCGACAAAGCCCTTGCCTTCGGGACCTTCCTGCTCGAAGTTCACCTTGCGGTGATTTTCGTCCTCAGGATTGACCACCATCGTGTAGTACTTGTTCGAATCGGTGCCACGCACGAACGAAACGCCGAACTTGTCCCAGTTGTTGGAGGTCTTTACGGTGAACGAGATGTGGTTGCAGGTGCCCAGGCGGTTGAAGAGCACGTAGGCATCGTTGCCCGAGAGGGTGCCGTTCTGATAGCCATTGGAAGCCATCACGTTGACATTCACAGCGTTGTTGTACTTTGCAGCCATTGCAGGCACAGCGCCGAGGGTAAGAATGCCGTTGGCGTGCTGGATGAGCTTGTGGCAAACCAGTGTGCCCGACCAGTTGGGCTCGTTGCCATCGCCACCGCCTACGCTGATGTTCTTCTCGTGAACATCGGCTCCCGAACGGAATGGACTCCAACCCCAGATGTAGCGGTCGGTGCCGTTCGAAGCAGTCTTGCCGGCATAGAAGGCGCGAGTGTCGAGGATGCCCTCGTGACCATCGGCTGGCCATTTTGGACCATCGTTGAAGCAGTTCTTCAACTCCTCGTAGGTGGGAGCCACCATGTACTTCACCTTGCGGCTCCAGCTTGTGCGAACGCTTTCGCTATATACGCAGTACCAGTAGTCGCCCAGCTTGAAGATGTCGGGGCACTCGAGCATACGGTCCCAGATCATCCTGATGCGTCCTACGTGCTCCCAGTTCTTCATATCGTTCGACTTGAACTCTGCGAAGCATGGGTCGCCACCCCATTCGGGATAGGTGGCGATAACCATGTGGAAGAGACCATCGTCGGCAACGAAGATCTGAGGGTCGCGGAAGTCGTTGGAGGAATAGCCGAACTGAGGGCCATTGATCTGCCAGAGCTCGTCCTTCGTCCAGGTCTTGAAGTCGGTGGAAGTGGCACGCATCACAACCTCACGGTACTTGCAGTTGCCGTTGTGGCCGGTGTAGTAGATGTAGTAGGTGCCGTCCTTCCAGAAGCAGCAGCCGGTGCCGAGGGCGGCATCCTGTGCGTAGTCGTTGCTGCCGTAGGGGAGGATTTCGCCCAAGGACTCATAGTTGGCACCATCGACAGTTGAAACCGCCCAGATGGGGTGGAAGCGATGGCTCATGTTGTTGTCGAACTCCTGCAGGTAGAGCACCTTGAAGTCGCCTGCCTTTGCGTCGAAGAAAGGCATGGGATCGCCAACGCGTCCGATGGCAGGCTTATAGTAGGTGTTGAAGCCTGCGTCGTCGGTGGGAGCGAAGAAGGTAGTGCTGCCCTCCCAATCCCTTGCAGGATCGCCATCGAACTTTTCGTCACTGCAAGCCGTCAGTATCAATGCTGAAAGAATAACTGCGAATGATGAATATATCATTGTCTTCATAACTTCTTAGTTTTTACTTGGTTAAATAATCAAAAGCATTGAGCATGATCTTACCCATGTTGTCGTGGTAGTTGGACGTGTATGGTGTTGGCGAGTTCCAGTCGAAGAGACCCGAACCGAAGCAGATGATGCCGCCATGGCCAAATTCGCCGCTGGCACCCTTGAGTTCCCAAGAGGAGACGCTGTTGTCGCCACCGAGGGCACGACCGCCGGTCTTTGCCTCGAAGGCATCCTTGCCGCCGCCATAGGTATCCCAGAAGCCATACTGCGAGGTAGTGTTACAGATGGTGTAGTCCTTATCGAGCGTGTAAACGGCATTGTCGGGAGCACCTGGATAGGTCTTGAGGCCATTCCACAATGGATGCGTGATGTCGTAGGCATAGAAGTGCCATGGATCGTCACCCATGAGGTCGGAGCCTTCGCCGCCACCGCCGCCCCAAACGTTGTTTGGATAAGCGTCCTCAGGCATTGCACCAAGAGCGATAGCATAGTTGACAGCCGAACGACCCAGTACGAATGCGCCGCCATTCTGCCAGAATTCCTTCATGCGAGCAAGTGCAGTCATGGCACCTGTCTCAGCCTCGGCAAAGCCGTTGTAGTTGCCGAACGATGGGCAATGACGGTGGTAGAAGATGAGCTTGCACTTGTTGAGCGAGATGTTGCCGCTTGCCACGTCACTCCACGAAGCATAAGCTGCGCTTGTGATGTTGCCGGTGAGCCACTTGGCTGCTGCCTTCTCCTCGTCGTTAAGGAGCTCGATGTTCTCGGCTTCGCCTACGAAGAGGGCAACGGGTTCGTCGATGAGGGTTACATAGACGGTATAGACGTTGGTGGCCGTGTTGTCGTTGAGCGTGAGCTGGAAGGGCTCGGTGAAGTTACCCTTGGTTCCGCTGGCTGGCGAACAGGTTGCATCCTCGCTGCACTCCACTTCGAATGTGGCATTGGTGAGGTCGATGCCGCTGTTGGCCATGACACTTACGGTGACAGTCTTGTCCTGCTGGTTGATGGCACCCTTCACGCCTTCGAGGATGAAGAGGGTGAGGAGGGCTTCGTCGTTGCGAACAGCAATCTGATAATCCATCACGAGGTCGCCATTCATGATGTGCAGCGAACGGTCGCCGTCGAAGTTGAGGTGGTCACCCACCTTGAGGTTGGATTGTGCACCTTCGGAAATGCGAAGGGCTGTGATCTCCATATCGCTCTTGCGGTCGAAGGTCTCGGGCACCTTTACCTTGACAAGGCGCTTCTCGGTGTTGATGATGCCTTCATACTGACCATTGAGCTGGAACTGCTCAACGAGGCAAGAACCGCTGACGTCGATGCTGCCCGTGTTGTCCTCGGAACAGGAGACGAATCCAAGGGCAAGGAATGTGCAGAGGCAGATGATATAATGTTGGATTTTCATATTCTTTTATTTATTAGGGTTAAGAGACGTTCTGAAGGGTTCTGAAAGGTTCTGAAGGGTTCAGAAGGGTTCAGAATGGTTCTGAAAAGTTACCACTGACCGCAGTTCTGCGTATAGTGTCCGTTGGAGGCAGCCATCTGCTCCCAAGGTACAGGAAGGTACTCGTTCTTGTTGGCCGTGAATTGTGAACCTGCGAGGAAGATCATCTTCTGGCTTTCCTCCGAGTAGTAGCGATTGAGCACGGTGGCAGCGTCACCCCAGCGTACGAGGTCGAAGAAACGCTCGCTCTCCATTGCCAATTCGAGACGACGCTCGGTCTTCACGATTTCCATGGCCTCCTCCTTCGAATAGGAACCATTGTACATGCCTACTGCATAGTGTACGCCGTACTTGTTGGGGTAGTTGGAGACGATGCTGGCGCTGGCCATATCGGCAGCACGCTTGCGCACCTGGTTGACGAGAGCGATGGCCTCGGCTGTCTGACCGAGTTGTGCAAGAGCTTCGGCACGCATCAGGAGCACGTCAGCATAGCGGAAGACGATGCGGTTCATCGAACTTGCCCACTGTGAGTCGCAGAGGTAGAGATAGATGTCGGTGAGTGCAGGATCTACATTCTGCTTCAACGATACGAAGTAACCGAATGTGCCACCCGAGCGGCTCCATGCATTCGACTCGGACATCATGAAGTTCGTGTTGAACATGTAGGGAGTGCCGGGAACGCCCACGGTGACGAAGAGACGTGGATCGACGGTTTGATTGGAACCAACCTTGTAATCGTCCGTAGTGGCACTGCTGGCCATTGGAAGACCGTTGCTGTTGGTGCGATAGGCATTCACGAGGTTGATGGATGGCTTGTAGAAGTCGCAACCCGAGTCGTGAACCTTAGGAATACAGGGCACGATAAGGCGGTTGGAGAAGTTGAGGTTGCCATAGACGGTACCGTCGTTGCGCGAATACTGGATTGCCCAGATGCTCTCCTTGCCGTTCTCGTACTGCTCTTCGGGACGGAAGTTGTTGTGGAGGTCGGGCTCAAGGCCGTAGCCGCTGTAGAGCGAAGCCTCGGTGTACTGGACAACCTTCTGAAGGTCTTCCGAGCTGATGGAGGTCACCTGGTTGGTGTTGGCATCGTCCTGATGGTAGGCCTTGTAGAGATAGACCTTGGCAAGGAATGCGGCGCAGGCAGCCTTGGTGGGGCGACCCTTTTCGCTTTGCACAGCGGGGAGCACGGCGTAGGCATCCTGGAGGTCGTTGATGATCTGCTGCCAGCCTTCGTCGTTGGTATATTCGGTGTTCGAAAGTGCGTTGTAGTCGGCTTCCTGCATGTTGGGCTTGTTCACGAAAGGAATCTTCTTGAAGAGGCGCTTCAACTGGAAGTGACCATAGGCGCGGAGGAACTTCATCTCAGCAGTACGCTCCTGGATGATGGGGCTCTCCTGGTCGGCACTTGCAAGGATGTCGAGCGAAAGGCTGACACGCGAAAGATAGTTGTAGAACTTGTTCCAGATGGAGCTGAATGGCCAGTCGGTGGTCATCACACCGGTACTCTTCTCCAGGCGGTGGAAAGGTTCGCCATCGGAGAAGTCGGAGCCGCCTACATAGGCATCGTCCGAACGGGTGTCGTAGTTCCAGAGCGAGAAGGAAGCATTCATATCCTCGATGGTAACGAGGCCTGCATAAGCCGAAATGAGCACATTGTCGACATACTCAGGATTCTTTACCTCGTCCTGAGTCAACGTGGCTTGTGGCACCTGTTCCTCCAGGAAGTCGGAACAGCTCGTCATACCAAAGATTATGCTGATTACGCTAATAAGTTTATATGTCGTTTTCATAATCGTGATATCGTTTATTTAGAATGAAACATTGAGGCCAAATGTTAGGTTGAGAGGAATAGGATAGTTGAATCCAGGGTTCTCGGGGTCAGCACCGGTGAACTTGCTGCTCTTGATGGTGAGCAGGTTCTGGGCAGATGCATAGAAACGGATGCGATCGACATGCAGTTTCTCGTTTACGCTCTGTGGGAGGTTGTAACCGATCTGCACGGTGCGGAGCTTCACGTAGCTGCCGTCCTCGATGAAGTAGGACGATACACGACCTTCGTTGTTGGTGTCGGAAGTGGTGAGTGCCGGGATATCGCTGTTGGGATTGGCTGGTGTCCAGGCATCGAGTGCACGCACACCCTTATTAAGATAAGGTACGTTGATGGCTGAGTTTGCCCAGAAGTCGGTTTGCGACTTGTAGCCGCGGCAATCGACATCGACGCCCTGAACACCCTGCCAGAACATGGTCATATCCCAGTTCTTGTACTGCAGGTAGATGTTCAAGCCCCAGGTGAATGCTGGTGTCGGGTCGTAGATCCAATCCTGGTCCTCTTCGGTGATGCGGCCATCGCCATTCAGATCCTTGTAGCGGATGCGGCCGAGGCCTGCGCCTTCCTGAGTAGCGTGATTGTAGATCTCCTCCTGGCTCTTGAAGATGCCATCGTAGATGTAACCTACCTGTGAGAACATCGGGTGACCAACTACGCTCTTCACGCCATTGCCACCGTACTTGCCATTGGCTGCAACCGTCTCAGGAAGCTTGGTGATTTCGTTGATGTACTGGCTGACGTTGCCGTTGATGTCCCAGGAGAAGCCGTTCTTGAGGTTGTGACGATAGCCAAGGCTGAATTCCCAACCGTTGTTCTTCATTTCGCCGGCGTTGATCCACTGTCCTGAGCCTTCGCCCATGGCTGCAATGCCTTCCATGAAGAGAAGAATGTCGGTGGTCTTCTTGTTGAACCAGTCGAAGCTGCCGTAGATCTCGTTGTGGAACATAGCGTAGTCGATACCGACGTTGTGCTGCGTGGTGGTCTCCCACTTGATTTCGTCGTTGCCGCGCTGGTTGCGAACATAACCATTGGCGAGGTCATAACCACCGTTGATACCCGAGATGTCGTAGCTGGTACCTGCCTGGCCACTGCCCCAAAGACCTGTCGAAACGACCGACTTGTAGAGGGTGTAGCGTGCGGTGTTGGAGATTTCCTGGTTACCTGTCTGTCCCCAGGAGTAACGGATCTTCAAGTTGTCAAGCCAACCACGAGTGGGTTCCATGAACTTCTCCTCGGAGATACGCCAACCTGCAGAAACGGATGGGAAGATACCGTACTGGTTTTGGGAACCGAAGCGGCTCGAACCATCTCGACGAATGGTGAACGATGCGAGATATTTTTCATTATATGTATAGTTGACCTTACCGAAGTAGGAAACAAGGCTGAATCCTTCGCCAAAGCCTTCGGCCAACTGACGACCTGCACCAGCCGATGGCCACATGTAATCAGTATTCAGAATGGCGAGCTCGTAACGCTTGGCACTGCTCATCTTGTAATCCTGACGGTTGACCTCAGTACCGATCATGGCGTCGGCACGATGACGACCGATTTCGAGATTATAGGTAGCGATGGCGTTCCATGTCCAGCGCATCGTGTGCTCCTGCTTCGATTCAACAGCCGAGTCGGTGCGCATCACCTTACCATTGGCAATGGGATAGGTGAAGAAGCGCTGCTCCTTCTGGGTGTAATCCATACCCAAGGTGGTGCGGATGGTGAAGTTCTTGAAAGGAGTGATGCTGGCATGAGCGTCGCCGAACATACGCCATTGGGTGTAGACGTTGTCCTTCGTGTTGTCGATCATGCTGAGTGGGTTCTCACGCTCGGAATAAGCGCCGAGGGCCTGTGCATACTTGCCGTTTTCGGCATAGATGGGGAAGTTGGGGTTGAACTCAAGTGCGTGTTCGAGCACGCCGCCAGGAGCATCGACACCCTTGGTGCGGTTGATCGAGAAGTTTTCGCCAATCACAACCTTGCCGTCGTAGAGCTTGAAGTCGTTGTTGGCACGACCGGAGAAGCGGTTGAAGTAGCTGTCCTTGATGGTGCCCTGGTTGTCGTAGTAACCCATCGAGAAGAACGAGCTGCCCTTGTCGGAGCCGTTGCTGACCGATACGTTGTAATTCTGAACGACACCCGTGCGTGTGATTTCGTCGAACCAGTCGGTATCACCGGCACGTACACTGGCGTTTTCGTCGAGGAACATGTTCATCGTCATGTTGTTCAGGACGGGGTTGCCCATCTTGTCGTAGCCCCAATCGAAGTTGTAGCCAAGGTTGTTGTTGCTTGGGTTGAGACCGTCGTTCACACTTGCCTGCCAATAGGCGCGACCCCATTCGCTGGCATTCATGGTTTCGATCTTGTTGGTGTAGAATGAAGTGGCCAACGATCCGTCGAAGTTAACCTTTACCTTGCCGTCCTTGCCTTTCTTGGTGGTGATGATGATGACACCATTGGCAGCGCGGCTACCGTAGATAGAGGCCGAAGCGGCATCCTTCAATACCTGGATGCTCTCGATATCGTTGCCGTTCAATTCGTGCATACCAGCCTTGGTGGGCACACCGTCGATGATGTAGAGTGGGTCGTTGTCGTTAAGGGTACCGACACCACGAATTCGAACCGTAGCTGCGCCCGAAGGATTACCGTCGGCTGAGATGTTCATGCCTGGTACGCGTCCTTGCAGGGCTTTCATCGGGTTGTTTTCGTTCTGCTTCGACATTTCATCGACGCTGACCATCGAGATGGCACCCGTCAAGTCAGCCTTACGCTGCACGGTATAACCGGTCACCACAAGTTCCTCGAGCATCTCGGCATCTTCGGAAAGGGTAACGGTCATGCCGTTCTGGGCAGGGACCTCAATTGTCTTGTAACCCACGTAGGAGATAACCAACGTCTTGCCGGCATCCACCTTCAAGGAGAAGTTTCCGTCGAAATCGGTAATCGTACCGTTCGTCGTACCTTTCTCCAATACCGTGGCACCAATGACTGTTTCGCCCAGGTCATCGAGGACGGTGCCCTTGATTTCACTCTGCGCGTACATTATAGTACTTGTCAGAAGAATCAACGAACTGAGAAAAAGTTTCTTTAGTTGTTCCATTGTTGATTGTGTATTAAGTTAGTAATATGGTGATTATTTTTGGTGCAAATATAATAATATATTATATTCGATGGATAGTAAAAATCGTTCAACTGATACAAAAAATGTTGCATGTATCAATTTTTGACTTAAAAATCAAAAATTTTACGTGCAACATTAGTGAAATTTACTATGTTCGTAAATCTGTCGGATATTTTCCGAATTGTTTTTTGAAGCAATTTGAGAAGTAACCAGGAGTGCCAAAACCTACCTCGTATGCAATTTCTGAGATGGTCTTTGTGGTGGAAGTGAGCAGGGAATAGGCCTTTTGAAGTCTCATTTGTCGCAACAGTTCGACGGGTGTGAGTCCTGTGATGGCTTTCACCTTTCGATACAATTGAACGCGACTCAATCCCATCTCTTCACCCAAATCCTCCATCTTCAGGTTGGGGTTCGACATGTTCTTGCGAATGGTTTCGTTCAACTGTTCGGCAAAGATCATATCCTGTGAACGTGGTTGTGGAAGCTGCTCTTCGGGGATGATGAAGAGTTCGTGGAGTTTGCGGTTGCTGGCATCGGTGTAGAAGAGCGTCTGTTCCTCGTTCATCGATTGGCGTTCACGTAGGGTCTTGCGCGATTGCCAGAAAGCATACATTGCAAGTATTGCCGCTATTGCAAGCAATATCATACCGACGATACTTGCGATAAGGAATTTGTGCTCGAATTCGTGAAGTTTTAGTGTGTCTTCAAGTTTGTCCTGGATAATGATCAGGTCGTGATTCTGCTTCATGAGTTCACGACTGTTCAAATCGACGAGATTCACATTCTCGGGAGTGATCATCATTCCTTGCAGGATGTTTTCCCGCTCATAGTATTTGCCTGTCAGGATATCCAAGGCCAATCGCACAATCTTTTCGCCGTGGGTGGGGTAGATGTACGAACCTACCTGATGACCGAATTGCACGTATTCGATGCCTTCGCCAGGAAGGCCGTCAATACCCAGGATCTTTATCTTTCCTTCTACTTTTTTCTCGACGACAGCCTTATAGACACCTGTGGCCATACCATCATTGTGGCAGAACACCAAATCGGGAAGATTTCCCGTCATAATCTGTTCTTCGGTGATGCGGCATGCTTCGTCGGATGTCCAGTCGCCTTCACGACAGACATAACTGACTTCATCGTGAGCAGCCATCACTTGCGCAAAACCTTCATGACGTTCCTGAGCAGGGGAAGTACTCATGTTGCCGGTTATCTCCATAATGAAAGGTTTCCTTCCGCTGATGGACATCGATTCGACCACTTGGATGGAATATTCTCCCGATGCACGTCCTGCTTCCACATTGCTGCCTCCAATAAATGCCGTATAGTCATCGGTGACAGCTTTGCGGTCGAAGAAGATGACTGGGAGTCCTTTCTTTCGAACTTCCGAAATGGTTGCACTAAGTTGTGATGACTCGTTGGGAGCCACCACAAGAAGGTCGATATCTTCGTTGACAAGACTGTCAATCTGATTGATTTGCAGTTGGGTATCGTCGTGAGCGTTGGCAATGATCACCTTTACATTCTTTTCATAAAGGTGTTGCGCTGCCAACATCTCATCGTTCACCTTCTCACGCCATTGTCCAGATCCACATTGTGAAACACCAATCTTGTAGGTCTTCACTTCTGTGCAAGCGGTCGTTAGCGCAATTGCTGCAATGAGTATTAGATAACTGAGAAAGCGATAGATAGGGTTATTCATAGTGATTTGGCTGTTGCCGATAATAGTTTGGCTGTTGCCGATGGTTGTTCGGCTGTTGCCGATGTTTTTTGGCCGTAGCCGAGATAAGGAAGTATGGAGCCTATAACGAATATAGGCTCCATAATGATATAGGTTTAGCGAAGAATCATCTTCTTGCCA
>Ga0310691_10004557_pt1 | contig 15538 bp, 16 predicted proteins | sample 176DNAGHGlowgp2_FD_203887 | JGI IMG/M metagenome (GOLD analysis project Ga0310691, IMG submission 203887) | Sheep rumen microbial communities from Palmerston North, Manawatu-Wanganui, New Zealand - 1766 DNA GHGlow gp2 (v2) (version 2) | ecosystem: Host-associated > Mammals > Digestive system >...
CAAGAGGCCGAAGAGGGCGCCCTGCTAAGGCGTTAGTACGGGGTAACTCGTAGCGAGGGTTCAAATCCCTCTCACTCCGCCATTTTAAAATGAACTCTGAATGTCAGAGTTTTTTTCTTTTAAAAAATATATATTTTTTTAAAAAGTATGTTATAATAGAAATAAGAATAGAATAGGGAGGGATATTATGAATCAAGATAATGCAACATCTGCACGTAGATTTATTTTTTCAGATGATTTCTATGATGAAATTGAAAAAGTAAGTACTGACGATAATCAAGAAACAGAAGCACCAACAATTAATGATATAATCCCTAATCCTACAGTAGAGGTTCAAAATATTATTCAAAATAATAATATTAATAATCCTGAACCAATTTCACAACCAGATGCACCTAATGATTTCTTTAAAAATAGTTTTCAAGAAACAACTACAGTTTATGATAATGTAGGTAACACAATATCTCAAACTGTATCAGATGGTACAAACACAGAAATAATAATAGAAGAACCAAAAGAAACAAAACCAATATTTGATTATCCTAAAGATGATAAACCAGATTTAGGTATACCACGTAAAGAAGATATTGTAATACCTGATACTGTAGAAAATACTAATACACTAGTAGATGTTCCTACAATAAACCAACAAAACATTAATCTAGATGTAGAAACAGGGATAGATACAAATCTTGAAAAACAAGTTGTTACTAATAAGGATGAATATGTTCCAAAAATAGATTTTTTTGATATAGAACCAGTTGATTTAGAAAAACAAAGTGTTCCAAAATATAAAGCTGCAAGAAGAACAATAAATCCTATAAAATTAGATGAACCAGTAGAAAATAAAGAAAATACTTTAAATGATACAACAAATATACCAGTATTCACAGAGGATACTAAAATAGAAGATGATTGGCAACCAGCACCAGCTCCTAAACCAATTGAAATAACTGAGGATATTAAATACTATGATGAACCTGAAAATGAGGTAGTAGTTAAATCAGATTTATTAGATAAGTTAATGGAAAAGGAAAAAGAAACTGGTAAGATTAGTATTTTAGCTAGATATGGTGATGACTTTACTAGCCATGAATATATTACTAATCCGGCTATAGGTAGAGATAGAGAAATAAAAGAATTAGGATTAATTTTATTAACACCAGAAAAATCAGCAATACTTGTTGGTAAACCTGGTATAGGTAAAACAAGTATAGTTGAAGGTCTTGCATATCAACTACAAAGAAATAATGTTCCAGATGCTTTAAAAGGATTTAGAATAATAAGTGTTAAGACTACATCATTATTAGGTAGTGCTACAAATGGTGAAACAAGACTACAAACGTTAATAGATGAATTAAAAGAATTAGATAAGATTATATTATTTGTAGATGAAATTCATATGTTAATGGGCGCTACTAATGAATCAAGTTTAGACTTTGCTAACATGTTTAAAGAAAGTTTAGGTAGAGGTTCAATTAAGATGATAGGTGCAACAACTTCAGATGAATACGAAAGATATGTATTAAGAGATAAAGCATTTGTTAGACGTTTCCAAAGAGTAGATGTTAATGAACCTACACGTGATGAAACAATTCAAATATTAATGGGAACACTTCCTAAAATAGAAAAAACAACAGGTGCTAAATTAAAATATACTTATTTTATAAAGACAGAAATTATGTCATTTATAACAGATATAACTACTGAATATAAAAGAGTATATGGTATAGGATCTCGTTATCCAGATATTTGTATAACACTTTTAAATCAAGCTTTCTCTGAAGCAGTATTTAATAATAGACAAGAAGTTAATATTTTTGATATAAGAAATGCAATTCAAAATTCAAAAAATATTTATCCGGATGTTATTAGAAAAGAATTAGTTAACTTTGATAATAAATTTAGAAATATTATAGAGGAAGAAAAAAATAGTCAATAAGACTATTTTTTTTATTCACTAAAACTATCTTTTTTCATACATTAAACTAGAGGAGAGATTTTATGAATAATATGTATTTTGATGAATATCCATTTATGAATGAAGAAATAAATAATGTCAATAAAATGAATATATCAAATAATAATATGTTTGGTTCATATGAAGGCTATCTAAAAGGTAATATGTATAAAGATTTATATAAATCATATAAAGATTATAAACCTACAAAACTAATACCTGATAATGAACAAGCTGAATTATTATTAAATATTAATCAATTAGAGTTTGCAGCACATGATATTAGATTATATTTGGATAATTATCCAACTGATAGTAATATGATAAAAATGTTTAATGATTATCAAATACAAGCAAATAAAGCTATAGATAATTATGAACAAAAATATGGCCCAATATGTATGAATGATTTATCAAGTAATGATATGTTTAACTGGGAAAAATATATATGGCCTTGGGAAATGGGGGAAGAATAAATGTGGAAATATGAAAAAAGATTACAGTATCCTGTATCAATTAAAAATAAGAACTTAGAGTTCGCTAAACAATTGATTACACAATATGGTGGTTTTGCTGGAGAACTTAATGCTGCATTAAGATATTTAAATCAAAGATATACAATGCCTGATAATAGGGGAAGAGCATTGCTTACTGATATAGGTACTGAAGAACTTGCACATATTGAAATTATATCAACAATGCTTCATCAATTGTTAGAAGGTGCTACACCTGAAGAAATGAAAAAAGCAGGACTTGCAAGTTTTTATGCGGAACATAAAAATGGTATATATCCAACAGATGCTAATGGAGTACCATATACAGTAGCATATTTTGCTACAACAGGTGATCCAATAGTAGATTTATCAGAAGATATGGCAGCTGAAGAAAAAGCACGAGCAGTATATGAAAATTTAATTGATCTAACAGATGACCATGATATACTAGGACCACTTCTTTGGTTAAGACAAAGAGAAGTAGTTCATTTTCAAAGATTTAAAGAACTATATGAATATTATAAAAGTAATGTAAAATGAGAAGACAATGTCCTCTTTTTCTATTGAAAGATATATAAAACTTTGTTATAATTTATGTAGTAAAGGAGAGTTATTATGCTAAAAAATCTAGATAAAAAGAAAATAATGATAATAGCAGGTGCCTTTGTAGGAATAATAGTTTTAATAATAATAATTCTATTAATATTTCATGCATTAAAGGGAAATAAAACTAGTTATCATCAAATGGAAAATAAAGTTTTAAATGCTGCTAAAGAATATTATAAAGATAATAAAAATTTATTACCACAAAGTGAAAATGAACAAATAACTATTGATGATGTTACATTAACATCATTAGGATATTTAAAAGATCTAAATGATATGACTGAAGAAGGAGTTACTTGTACTGCTAAAGTTGTTGTATCATATAATGATGCTAAATATCGTTATACCCCATTATTAGATTGTGGTGAAAAGTATAAATCACAAACTCTATATTCTTATATAGAAGAAAATGAACAAAGAGTATTCTCTGGTAGTGGATTATATGACTTAAATGGAGAATATGTATATCGTGGTGAAACACCAAATAACTTCTTAAAACTATCTGGTAAGATGTTTAGAATAGTAAAATTATCTGAAGGACATGTAGTTTTAATATCAAATGAAAAAGTAAAACGTGTAACATGGGATAATAGATATAATGATATTCGTAGAAGAAGTGATGGTATAAATGATTATAAAGTTAGTAGAATTAAAGAAGGACTAGAAATCATTTATTCAAATGATTATTTAATAAATGATGAAGATAAGCAATTATTATTTGCACATAATGCTTATATTGGAAAAAGAAGTGAATCAGACAATTTCAATGATGGATCTATAGAAAAATCTGAATATGTAGAAAAACAATATTTAACTGTATTACCTTTATATGATTATATAAATGCAAGTATTGATAATAACTGTAGTGCAGCAATCAATAAGAGTTGTAGAAATTATAATTATTTAAACTATTATCGTTATAATTGGTGGACTTCTACAGCTGATAATAGTAATACTTACAAAGTTTATCGTATTTTAACAGATGGAACTATTGAAATAATTAGAGCAAGTTCAAATGGTTATATTAGACCTGTTGTATACTTAGTATCAGATGCACTATATGTATCTGGCGATGGAACTGAAGATAATCCATATGTTGTAAAATAAAAAAAACTATAAAATATACTTGTCAAAATGCACTTTTATTGATAAAATAAGAGTGTATTTTTGATACATGGCGGTATTGGTGAAGTGGTTAACACGCCGGATTGTGGCTCCGGTATGCGTGGGTTCGATCCCCACATTCCGCCCCATATAAAAAATAATCGGACTATCATTAGCCCGATTTTTTTACTTTAAAATCTTACTTTTTTCTTCTTCAAATTCTTCATCTGAAATTGCACCTGAATCTTTTAATTTGTTAAGTTTTTCAAGTTGATCATACTTATCAAATTTTTCTTTTCTTTCAGTTTCTTCTTTGCTAGGTCTAGGACTTGAACATAGGACAATAATCAAACCCAAGAATCCAAGAAAAAATCCTAGCCAAAATCCACTTACATTTTTTGAACTTCCAGCAGCCTCACAAATTAAACCCCAAACGAATGCCCAAATAAACAGATATATTAATACTTCCATTTTTTCCTCCTTTCATTATTCTAATAAAACTACCATCCGGTTACTTCATGGTAATCACAATGATCAATAGCATTAGCATCAGCGCCTAATGACATTGCTTTGTATTTCCATTTTTGACCACTTAGTAAATTATTTGTGTTATCAATTGCTGTTCCTAAATTATTTCCTTCACTATCATAGCAAATAAATTCTACTTGTAAATAATCATAATCCTTAGAACCATTGTTTTCACATACCCCTTCTATATAATAATAGAAGCCATAATCATCTTTGTATTGATTATCAATGCTACAATTTACTTTTGGTCTAGTGACATCTTTAGTAGATTCTTTTAAACTTTGATCAATATCTTCGAAATCACAGCCACTTACAAATATAATGATAAAGCATAATACTATTAAGAACAAAAATTTTTTCTTCATATGATCAAACTCCTTTCTACTTTAATTATAACTTTATTTTTTTTAATATGCGACAATTTTTGATAACTTTTTGTTAACATTTTGAATACTAATTTATCACTACTAATAATTCAATTTTTTTGTTATAATAAGAATAGGTGATAGTATGAAAAAAATAATAGTTTTAGTAATTGGTTTATTATTAATAACAGGATGTGGACCAAAAGTAGAAGATCCAAATAATTTACCACAACCAAAAGTACCAGATGAACCTGAAACAATGAAAACAGATTATGTATCATATAATGGACCATTAAAAGTAAAAGGCAAAGATATAGTTAATCAATACAATGAAAAAATACAACTTAAAGGAATTAGTTCACATGGATTACAATGGTTTGATTATCTAATAACTGATGAAAATATTAAAACTATTAAGAGTTGGGGTGCTAATACAATTAGACTTGCAATGTATACAAAAGAGGGTGGATACATAGATAATAAGGCTATCTATGATAATCTAATTAAAGATATAGATTTAGTAATAGCTAATGATATGTATGTAATAATAGATTGGCATATTTTAAGTGATAATAATCCTAATATCTATAAAGATGAAGCAAAAGAATTTTTCACTAATATAACTAATAAATATAAATATGTACCAAATGTTATATATGAAATATGTAATGAGCCTAATGGAGCAACTAGCTGGGATGATGTAAGAATATATGCTGAGGAAATAGTTCCTATAATTAGAAAAAATACTAATTCTATAATAATAGTAGGTACACCAAGTTTTAGTCAAGATGTCGATAAAGTAATTGGAAACAGAGTAGGTTTTGAAAATATAATGTATGCTTTACACTTTTATGCAGGTACACATAAAGATGATTTAAGAAATAAAGTTCAAAATGCACTTAATAATGATATTCCAATATTTGTAAGTGAATGGGGTACAAGTAATGCAGATGGTAATGGTGGGCCTTTTATAGAAGAATCAAACAAATGGATGGAATTCATTAATAAAAATAATTTAAGTTATATAAATTGGTCATTAGCAGATAAAGATGAAAAATCAGCATTATTACTACCAAATAATACCGTAGTAAGTGATGATACTTTATCTGAAAGTGGAAAATACATTAAATCAATCCTAAGTAAATAATAATTTACATATAATAAAAATCATGTTATAATTAATATAGTGTAAAAGAATAGAGGGATGAGTATGAAATTTTATAGAGATGTATTAGATGGTCCTTTGTATTTTATAGTACTTGTAGTATCTGTAATTTTAATTATGGCTATCATTGGATTTATAATGGAGCGTAAAAAATTTGCAACAGATGCTAAAAATAAAGTTGCACACGTTGATAAAGATGTAACACCAATAGAAGAAGTAAAGGTAGAAGAAAAAACTCAACCTACTGATGAACAAGAAGAACCTAAGAAAGAAGAAAAGAAAATAAAACCTAAAGAAGTTATAAATTTTACACCAGAACCTGAAGAGCAAAAACAAACTTCAGATGAAGGAATTGTAAGTGTGAATACTGAAGTACCAGTTTTTGAAGAAGTAGGAAATAGTGAAATAAAAGTAGAAGATAACAAATAAACATGGTATTTGCATACTATGTTTTATTTGGTATAATATAAAGTTGTGAAAGGAAAATTGATATGACTTTAGATAGTATAATAGATATTTTAAAGAAAATTTTAGATATATCGTTAGTTTGGCTAGCAATATATTATATATTAAAGAATATTAGAAATAATGTTAAATTAACATTATTATTCAAGGGAGTTGCGATTGTTGTATTACTAAAAGTTCTTAGTGAAGTTTTAGGTTTAACAACAATAGGATTATTACTTGAATATGTTATTATGTGGGGACCTCTTGCTCTAATAATTATATTTCAACCAGAAATTAGAAATGTTTTAGAGCAAATAGGTAAAACACAATTGTTAGGAAGACATAAGATATTAACAGTTGATGAAAGAGAAAGATTAGTATATGAAATAATTAATGCTGTTGAATATTTAAGAAAATCTAGAATTGGAGCATTAATAGTATTAGAAAGAGATATTAGTTTGGCAAACTATATTGATAAAGGTAAAAAAATATATGCTGATTTATCAAGTGATTTATTAATATCAATATTCTTCCCTAATAATCCACTTCATGATGGTGGAGTAATTATTCAAGGAAATAGAATAAGTTGTGCTGGTGCTGTATTCCCAACAAGTAACTCAAGTAAAGTTAATAAGAAATTTGGGACACGCCATAGAGCGGCTTTAGGTATTACTGAAGAAAGTGATGCAATAAGTGTAGTTGTTTCAGAAGAAACAGGTAGAATATCATTAGGAGTTAAAGGCGATTTGTTCTACAATTTATCTATAGATGATTTAAGAATGATGTTAATTGATGAATTAAGACCAAAACAAGAAGAAGAATATTTGGATGAATTAGATGAGGAAGATATTTATGAAGAAAATAATTAGAACAATAATTCTCTTTTTCGATAGATGGCTAATTACACCAATTACTAAACTAGTATTATTAATTAGTGGTCTAGTTAAGAATAATGGAAGAGAAGTAGAAAAATTTATTAATAGAAAACAAACACTTATTGTATTATCGTTGATATTTGCATTTTTATTATTCTTCTGGGTTGATAAGAATTCAGATACTTTGATTAATAAGAGTGCTGAGATATTATACAATCAACCAGTAACAGCAGAATATAATGAAGAAGCATATGTAATTGAAGGATTACCAGCAACTGCTGATGTTACATTAATAGGTAGAACTTCAGATTTATATTTAGCTAAACAATATACATCAAATTTATCAATATCTGTTGATTTAAGAGGAATAACACCAGGAAGTCATAAAGTAAAATTAAATTATAATAAATCTCAAGCTTTAGGAACTATAGATTATAAATTAGATCCATCTACTGCAAATATAGTAGTATATGAAAAAGTATCTGAAACTAGAGAATTAGATTATGATATACTACATAAAGATAATTTAGATTCAACTTTAATATTATCTAAAGTTAAATTAAATAGAAATGATGTAATTATAAAAGGTGCCAGCTATAAATTAAAACAAGTAGCAACAGTTAAAGCATTAATTGATATTGATAAAATAAGTAATCCAGTAGCTGGAGATTACACATTAAAAGATGTAACTTTAATGGCATATGATGAAAATGGACTACCAATTGATGTTGAGATGGTTCCAGGAAGTATAGATGCTGAAATTACTATATCTTCACCATCAAAAGAAGTTCCAATACAAGTTGTACCTAAAGGAGATATAGCATTTGGTAAAGCTATAAGTAAATTAACACCATCTATAAATAAAGTTACTATTTATGGTGATGAAGATAAGATAAGTGGTATTACTTCAATACCAGTTGAAATTGATGTAAGTGATTTATCTAGCGATAAAACATTTAATATTAATATAGTAAAACCTTCAGGAGTTAGAGCTATTAGTACACGTACTATTGCAGTTAAAGTTGAATTAGATTCTGAAATAACTAAGGAAATATCTGATGTTAAAATTTCAACTATTAATCTAGATTCAAAATATAAGGCACAAGCTGTATCTAAAGAGTCTAGTGCTGTTAATGTAATAGTTAAAGGTAGTGAAGATGCTGTTAATGCATTAGATACAAATACAATTAAAGCAACAGTTGATTTATCAGGATATACTCCAGGAGAACATGAAGTAGAAGTAACTGTTACAGGTGATGATCTTAAATTAACTTATGAAACAAAAACTAAGAAAGTTAAGATAAGAATTGAAGAAAAATAAAAATACTGAGAAATCAGTATTTTTTTCTTTATTCAAAATCTTCAAATAGTAGACTAATATCTATAATACCTGCAATACCTACTAAAGCATATACAACCTTAGTAATAACATTATCTACACCAAACAATGTTTCAACAAGATTAAAATCAAACAAACCTATTAATCCCCAATTTATTGCACCTATGATTATAAGTATAAGTGATGATTTTTGTAATGTTTGCATTATATTCCTCCTTTTCTAATATCAGTATTAGGATAATCAAAAAAATAAAAAATATTCATGAATAAAGAAAAAAATGTATCATAGTATTAATTAGAAAGAAAAGAGGAGTGTAAATGAAGAAAAAAATACTATTACTTTTATTAATGTGCAGTTTTTTTATAACAGGTTGTTTTAATAAAAAAGATGATGTTTTAAAAGGAATTAATAAGAAATATAATAATCTAAAAGCATACACATTAACAGGAGATTTAGAAATAATAAATAATGATGATACTTATAATTATGATGTAAAAGTTATATATCAAAAGAAAGATAAATTCTATGTTAGCTTAAAGAATAGAAATAATAATCATGAACAAATAATTTTAAAAAATGAAGATGGAGTTTATGTAGTAACACCATCATTAAATAAAAGTTTTAAATTTCAAAGTGATTGGCCATACAATAATTCACAAAGTTATTTAATTGAATCAATAATTGATGATATTAATAATGATAAAGAAAAAAGTATAGTTAAAGATGATAATAGTATTATGATTACTAGTAGTGTTAATTATCCAAACAACAACAAGCTAACAAAACAAGTAGTAACATTTGATAAAGATTATAATTTAAGAAATGTTAGTGTTGTTGATGAAAATGATATTAAACAAATGACAATGACTTTCAAAACTATTGATTTAAAACCAACAGGTATTAATAAAGATACATTTGACCTAAACAATATTATTGATATAAATGAAACTAAAGAGGAAAAACCAACATCTACATTAGATGATATAATATATCCACTATATATACCTACAGGTACAGTTCTTACTAATTCAGAAAAAGTAAATAAATCTGATGGGGAAAGAGTAATAATGACTTTTGAAGGAGAAAAACCATTCTTACTTGTAGAAGAAACATCTAGTATTGAACAAGAATTTTCAATAATTCCTACATATGGAGAACCATATTTATTAATTGATACAGTTGGAGCTTTAACTGATAATAGTATTACATGGAGTAGTGAAGGAATAGATTATTATTTAGTTAGTGATGTTATGAGTCAAAATGAACTTCTAGATATTGCACGATCAGTTAATGTTATACCAGTAATGAAATAGGGAAGTTTCCCTATTTTTCTTTACATTTCAAATATAATCGTGCTACAATAAGTCATAGGTGGTAAGCATGAAAAGAAATAAGATTAAAAGAAATTATAAAACAACAACTTCAACAGAGTTAGATTACATGAGAGTAATAAAAATAAGTGTAGGAGTTCTAATAGTATTTGTACTAGTATTACTTGGTTCTAAACTAGCAATGGGTGAAATAAAACTTGGTAAAAAATCTAATAATGAAGAAAAAGTAACTAAGATTGATTATCAAGAGATAATAGTTGGAGAAATGTTTAATAGAAAGAATAATGAGTATTATGTATTAGCGTATAATTTTAGTGATAGTTATGCATCATACTATAAATCTTTAATTAATAATTATCAATTAAGTAGTAGTATGCCTTTTTATATAGTTGATTTGGATAAAAAAATTAATATTGAATATGCAAGTAACTCATTAAATATAAATGAACCAACATTAATAAAAATAAGTGATTCAAAAATAACTGATAAAATTGTAGGAAAAGATAATATAATTGATTTCTTTAATTAATAATTAAAAGTAAATCCAATATTAGGATTTACTTTTTTTATGAAAAAATTACTTTTTTTTAATAAAACACTTGCTTAAATAATAAAAATATAGTAAGATTATATCGTTAACTTGTTAACGGGCTTATAGCTCAGTTGGTTAGAGCGCGCGTCTGATAAGCGCGAGGTCGATGGTTCAAGTCCATCTAGGCCCACCATTAGTGATTGATACTCGAACAATTAAAGCTTCGAGTTTTTTTATTTACTTTAAAAACTAAGTAGTGTATAATTTTATATATAAGATATTAGAGGGATGTGAACTATAATGAAGAAAATAATTAAGAATCCAATATTCACATTTATATTAGGAGCACTAATCTTTGGAGGAATTGTAGGAGTATCAGCATATGCGATATTTGCTAATGATATAGGATATACTCCAAAAGATACTACATGGAAAAAATCAAATGGAGAAGATATAACTAATGTTAAGGATGCCATAGATGAATTGTATAGCAAGTCAAATACAATAAATTTTAATGAACTATATACACTTAATGCCAGTGGTCCTCAAGATTTTTCTTATACTTTTTCTGAAAATGATAAAAATGTATTAATTATTTTATTTTCAATTAGAGACAAGACTATGAATGAAAGTGATTCAACAATATTGCTGCCTAATGATGCATTAAAAATATATGACATGGCAACTGAAGAAGGATTTAATGGACGAACTGGATCGACCCATACTGTTGCTTATTTTATTAAAAATCCGTCTAATACCGTATCTGGTAGGATTTCTTATAGAGGTTCAGCTAAAATTATTGAAATTAATTAAATCATTATACCTTTATAGGATATTTAGCTAGTTAGTAACCTATTACTATCGATTAATCCTTACTTGAAAAGTTATTCGACTTCTTCTTTTAGCCCACCATTTGAAAATAAAAGAAGCACTTAGTGCTTCTTTTTTATGGTTTAAATTCAAAATCTTTAATGATATTAGGTTCTTTTAATCCTAGATTAGTTTTCATTTCATCACTTGCTTCTTTAATACTATCTTTATCTAACTGATAAGTCCAAAGTCGCTGTTTTAAATTATCAAAATAAATCATTTTTCCATCACCTTTAACTTTTAGCTGGATGATATTTAAGAAGTCTTCTGTTTTTTGATATTTACGAGATTCTAATACATCTTTAAATATATTATAGAATGATAATATTTCATCAGTAGTTAAACTAGTATCTAGATTATTTGATATAGTTTCTAATAAATCTAAAATTTTATCAACACTTCTAACTTCGGTAAATTTATTAATTAAAGCTTTTATCAACAACTGTTGGTTATAACCACGGTCTATATCTCCACGACTTAAGTCATATCTATTTCTTGCTAGAACTAATGCACCTTCACCATCAAGAGTCTGAATACCTTTATCTATACAAATTTCTCCTTGACGACTAGAATTATCCGTACATAATCTTTTAGGAACATCTACAGTAACACCACCAAGTGTATCAACTAAAGAAACAACTCCTTTAAAATTAATCTTAACATAATAATTAATATCAACATCAAATGCATTCTCAATAGTTTCAATCATACAGTCAGTGCCAAACCATCCTGCATGAGTTAATTTATTCTTTTTATTATCACGACAACTAATAGGTAAATAACTATCTCTTGGGATAGACATCATCGTTATATTTAAAGTATCAGGATTAAATGTCATTAGAATAAGACTATCTCCATTTGCATAACTATTTCTTTTTAAACCATCTTTTTCAGAGTCAACACCCATTAAAAGAATAGAGAAAGGTTTAATATCATTACCTTTTTTTAGAGAAAAAGAATTACTTCCTTTTTTAATAGTTTTTTCTTTATCAGTAATAACTTTAACTTTATCACTTATATCTTCATATCCTTCGGTTTCTTGAAACATAATATCATAATTACTAGATATAAACATATAATCTATTTTTTTATCGTATAAGTCATTAATCATTACTAAAATATCATTATAAGAAACTATTTCATTATTTTTATCAAGTTTTTCATTATCAATGATCTCTTTAGCTATTACATAATTATCAATAGACATAGTATCATCTATTAAACCAATTTTAGCTTTTTTAATATCTTTAACATCCTCAACTTCATTTTCTTTTAAAGCTATTAAACTCGAAGAATAAATGATCTTACTCTTATTAATAGAATCAACAAGTTTATATACTTTATTAATAGAGTAGGAACCAACTATATTAATAATAATAAATAATATCATCATTATAGTAGCTATATTCTTATTTTTATTTTGTTTTACTAGAAAGAATATAATATTTACAAGTATAATAAAACCAATAATAATATATCGTATTTGGGTTTCAATATTACCAAGTAATAGAATGTGATATATTAAAAAACAACTACTTAATAAGACAAATAATATTAATAAATTATTAAACTTAATTTTTTTCTTTCTTCTTTTCCTTGTAGCCATATTTTTCTACCTCTTTATTATAATTATATCAAATGAAAATATTTATACAATTTAGATTTATTATCTTTTACATTCCTTTACAATTATTGTAAATAAGGGGAAAATAAATTGTCGAAATATATACTTTATTTTTATAAAATGTTATAATATAGTTGAGTATTTATAGGAAGGATGTGGTGCTATGAAAAAGAAAATAATGTTACTATTAATATTAACATTTATTTTAGTTATGCCTACATATTTTCCTAAAGCTATGTCAGCTAGTGAGATAACTTCAAGAAAAGTATGTCCTAATATTGAACTTGCTTTAGCTAAAACAGATGGTGGACTTGAAAAAGTGGATTGTTATGAGAATTATGATCAAGCTAAACAAGCAATGAACAATGACCAAAGAGAAGATTTAGTATTAATAGAAAATGGTATGATTATTAATGCTAAATATGCTGTTATAGATTATGATGTTAGTTATACAAATATTCCATTAGGATATATTAATGTTTATGATGGAGCTACATCTGGTAATAGTATTAGTTATATACGTAGTACTCAACCTGATGATGCTGCTGTATTAGACTATGATTATAATTCTAAAAGAATTAAAATTAAAGTAGCAGGACTTGTTGGATGGATAAATAAAACAGATAATGGGGCTATTTTATATGATGTTATTCCTGTAGTTTGGGCTCCAACTGCTCAATATTATAAAGTAGAAAATAATGAATTAAGACATTATACACCAGGTAATGTATTTGGTACAAAAGGAGAATATTCTTTTACTATAGATACTAAACCTGATATGTTAAATAGTGATACTAAGTATTATAGTTATGATGGTCATTATTTCTATACTAATATAAAAACAATGATTAATGATTATAAAAATAATACTTATCAAAATTCAGTTAATGCTAGTAATCCATATTATAATTATTATCAATATATATCTTTTAGAACTAAAACAATTTATAATGCAAATAATATAAATCAATATATTAATCGTGGTACAGGTAATAGTACAACTTCTAAATTATATAATACAGGTCAAGCATTTATTAATGCACAAAACAAGTATGGCGCTAATGCTATATTAATGTTAGCTATTGGTATCAATGAAAGTGGATGGGGAAATAGTACTATTTCACAAGATAAGAATAATTTATTTGGTTTAGGTGCTGTTGATAATAATCCTTATCTACAATCAGGAACTTTTGAAACTCCTGCAGATTGTATTGATGCATTTGCATATTCTTGGTTATCATATGGTTTCTTACAACCAGGTGATTGGAGATTTAGAGGAGCAAACTTAGGTAATAAAGCTGAAGGGTTAAATTTAAAATATGCTTCTGATCCTTTCTGGGCAGAAAAAGCTACACATTATTATTATGAACTTGATAAGCTGTTTGATTTCCAAGAAAGAAAACAAAATCAATATACTATAGCAGTACTTAAAGATAATAATACTGTTTATGCAAAGAAAACACCAAATGGTGCTGATATAGATAATGAAACTGCTAGTAATACTAGTAGATATTATAAATACCAAACTAAGGATTCAGCTGTAGTAGTGCTTGCAGAAGAAAAAGATGGAAATAATAATGTATGGTATAAGATTCAAAGTGATCCAACATTAACACCAAACTTAAGTTATACGAATGCTGATTCTAAATCTAGTCCAAGATATGAATATAATTGGAATAGTTTTGTCTATGTACCAAGCAGTGCATTTAATAAAGTAGTGATTGGAACAGTAAGCAATAATACATCAAATAATACTAACACAAATAACAATGAAAACAACAATAATAACAATAATAATCAAAACCAACAACCAGAAGAAACTAAGGTTCCAGTATCAAGTGTAGTATCAAGTGCAAACTATGGTTATGATAGTGGGATAATAAGTGGTATTAGTTTAAATACAGAAGTTAATACAGTTATTAATACATTAACTAATAAAGGTGCTCAAAGTGTAATTATTACTACTGAAAGTGGTGGACCTAAATCAGGTAAACTAGGAACTGGTGATAAAATTACTGTTAAGACTAATGCAGGAACAGAGACATTAACTGTAGTTATATCTGGAGATTTAACTGGCGATGGTGAAATAAATTCAGCTGATTTATTAAGAATTAGACAACATTTATTAGGTCAATCATTAGAAGGGGCTTATAAAAAAGCTGCATATATTGGATATAATGAAATAAACTCAGCTAACTTATTAAAAATAAGAAAATACTTATTAGGACAAACTGACTTATAGGAGGAAACATGAAAAGAATAAATAGGGTATTAATGATTATGATATTATCACTTAT
>Ga0310691_10004558_pt1 | contig 15528 bp, 14 predicted proteins | sample 176DNAGHGlowgp2_FD_203887 | JGI IMG/M metagenome (GOLD analysis project Ga0310691, IMG submission 203887) | Sheep rumen microbial communities from Palmerston North, Manawatu-Wanganui, New Zealand - 1766 DNA GHGlow gp2 (v2) (version 2) | ecosystem: Host-associated > Mammals > Digestive system >...
CTTGGAAGTATTGTCCAGGGCGCAGGCCACCTGGCTGATTTCTCCTTCGGCAGGGGCTGCACATACCTTCGACGCATCCGTATCAAAACCAGGGAGAGCCGGAGTCTCGATAAATTCACATCCGAAAATTCCATCCACGAAGGGGGCTATTGCACTCCCCCGGATAGTTTCCGCAAAACCCGTGCTCACCACGTAATGCTCCAGCTTGATATCAAAGGCCTTGTATTTCGGGTCCGATTCCACCAACCCCTTGATGTTCCCGAAAAATTCAGGAAGCCCCGGATAGAATACAAGCTCCCTCCCGAATTGGTGCAATAGTTTGTTCGAAAGACCCTTGAATAGTCCCTGCTTCACATAGGTCAGCACGTGGTTCAGGTAACTGGTGTCTGGATTCACGTGCACGCCGCTGCGGCCGTAGTATTCACGGAGGGCGTTCACCTCCCGCCAGAACTTGCCGCCATCTACGTTGTAATGGCGGAACAGCGGCTCTTGCATGTAGCTGCTGATGAGGGTCTTGTCACAATCCCACACGAGGGCGATGATGTTCTGTTCGAAAGGAGTCATGATAGGTGTTAGGGGATAGGGGTTAGGGATTAGGATCTAGGGGCTAGGATTTAGGGGCTAGGATCTAGGGAGTGTGAGGTTCGGGGCTCGAGGCACGGGGCGTGAGGCTTGATGGGAACAAGAGGTCATGGTGGTTAGGACAGTTGGTTTCAAGAGAGGTCATCCTCGCGGAGGCGAGGATCCGCTAGAGGTTTTTAAAGACAAGGGATATGAGGTGTGCGCGGACCCGTCTCACTGTTTCGTTATAAAGTAGTCCTCCGGGTTGATGGGAGTGCCGTCCAGACGGATTTCGTAATGGAGCGCCACGCTGGACTCCGTGCCGCTCTCGCCGATGATGGCGATGGGCTGCCCGCGTCTGACACGCACGCCCGGCTGCACCAGGGCCTGCCCCAGGTGGGCATAGAACGTCTTGATGCCTGGCATGTGCTCAATCTTCATGGAAAGCCCGAACCCGCGATGGTTGCGGACTTCGGCCACGACGCCCGCACCGGTGGCCACTACGGTATCGCCCACGGCCGCCACGTAGTCAATGCCCCGATGGGGCAGTTCCTGCTCGGTAAAATGGTCGTAAATCATCTCGAAACGGTTCTTGACGGCGTGGCTGTTCTTGAATGGGTGCAGCACAGGCACCATAGCCGCCGTCACGGAATCCTGCTCCAGCCGGGCAAGCAGGCGCCGGAAGGTCTTCTCGATTTCGGCAAGGCTCTTGCGTTCGCTACCCGAACGCATGTCCCGGCCGGATTCTTCCAGGGTGAACCCGAGCCCGCTGAGGCTTACGGTGCTGTCCCGCAAGAGCCTGGTCTCTTCGGCCTTGAGGATGGACTCGTCCACCGACTGGCGGATATCCTTAATCTCCTTCTTGATGGCCATGTTCTGGCGGTACACCGAAAGCACGTTTCCGTCGGAGAGGTTCGCCACAATCTTCTGGGGCGAGAACAGCACGAACCCGAGAATGGCGCAAGCCAGGAGAACCACCATCACGATCACCCTGGTCAGGGAAATCTTGTAGTTTTTGGGCGCCGAGGTCTTGCTCGGGAAAACATGAACCTCAAGCTTTTTCACTCTTCCCCGCAGATTCCTTGGAAAGCTTCTTTTCCAGTTCGGCAATCTTTTTCTGGCTTTCTTCGATGCCGCCGATAATTTCCACCACCGACGGGTCGTCCTTGATGGCCTTCAGAAGGTCGTCTTGCACGGCTCCGTAGAGCTTTTGCCCCAGGGCCTGGAACTTGGTCTTGAGTCGGCTTTCTTCGGTTGCCAGTTCAACACGGACCAGGGTCGCAGAGGCAAACCCCATGGCATGGTTTTTCAGCTTATTTAGCACAGTTTTATCCATAAGCGTTCCTTTTTTCACTCTTAAAATAGTAGTTTTTACTCCATAAAACAATGGAGATTTTTTATGAGCCGGAGAGAACGTAGGCGTGCAATGCAGGATGCAAAGAATTTCACGCCTAAAAAGTCCAATTCCATGAACAAGTGGGTCATCGTGGCCCTGGCCGTAATCGCTGTAGTATTTTTCGTCGGAACGACTATCATTCAAAGGGGTGCCTAATCTATGAAATTCCAAATCCAAAAAGCTGTATTCCTGGACGCTCTTAGCGCCGCCGTCAACGCGGTGCCGAACAAGTCCACTATCCAGATTCTCAACAACTTCGCCCTCAGGCTCGAAGGCAATGTCCTCGAAGTGAGTGCGACGGATCTGGACCTGGGCATCAGGGTCAAGGTAGAAGTCGAAGGTGAACGCGACGGTTCCGTGGTCATCAACGCCCGCAAGCTTCTGGAACTGGTGAAGAGCCTCGTAGATCCGAGCATCACTACCGTAAGCGTAGATGTGGAAAACTACCTCGCCAAGATCCGCTGGAGCGAAAAGGGCCAGGCAAGCATTACCGGTTTCGACGCCAGCGATTTCCCGCCGTTCCCCGAAGTGAACGAAGGCGAAACCCTGAACTTTGCCAAGAGCGAACTGGAATTCCTGGTCGAAAAGACCAAGTTCGCCACCTCTACCGACTCCACCCGTTTAAGCCTAAACGGCATCTTCTTAGAAGCGGGCGACGGCAAGGTCTCCATGATTGCAACCGACGGTCACCGTCTGGGCCGTGCCGCCATCGAGCAAGAAGGCGCAAGCCTGAGCAATGGCGTCATCGTCCCCCGCAAGCCCCTGGAACAGATTCTGCACATGGCCAAGGCCGACGCCACCATCGAGGCCCGTGCGTCTTCGACCCACATTTTGTTCAGCACCGAATCTATCCAGGTGATTTCCAAGCTCTACGAGGGACCGTATCCCAACTACCGTGCGGTGATTCCCCAGAACTTTGAACGCACCGTGCAGCTGAACACCGTAGAATTTTTGAACAAGATGCGCAGCGTGATTTCTATGGCCAACGCCCGCACCCACAAGGTGCGCCTGCAGTTCGAAGGCAACAACCTGGAACTCAGCGCAAGCGACCCGGATGTGGGTGGTGATTCCCGCGAAGCCCTCTCCGTGACCCACAACGGCGAAGGCTCCTTCAGCATCGGCTTTGACGGACGCTACATTTCTGAAATCTTCAGCATGTGCAAGTCCGAAGAAACGGTGATGAAGATGAACAACCCCATTGGCGCCTGCATCATCGAGCCCGTTGGCGAAGGCCTGAACTTCAGCTTCTTGCTGATGCCCACCCACCTGACCGACGACTAACCGCAAGGTGCAAACAAACTAAAAAAGGGGTGTCGCACAAGCGAGCCCTTTTTTAATGTGAAATATATGTCCAACGCCATCCGCAAACGCATCAGCAAAAAGATTACCAAGGCCCTTCACGATTTCGGACTGATCGAAGACGGCGACAAGGTGCTTGTTGCCGTCAGTGGCGGCAAGGATTCCAGCGTGCTCCTGATGGAACTGGCTGCCCGTATGGGAAAGTTCTTGCCCGACTGCGAAATAGGCGCCATCCATATCCAGAGCGACTTTGCGGACAAGGCCCCCCGGGAATTTCTGGAACGTATGGCGCAGCAATATCCGCAAATTCCCTTCTACTTCAAGGACGTGGCGGTAGAAGGCCGCCTTAAAGAGGGCCGCAAGCTGAACTGCTACTGGTGCAGCACCCAGCGCCGCACCGAGCTTATCAAGTTCGCCCGCGAAAACGGCTACAACAAGATTGCGCTGGGTCACCACATGGACGACATCGTAGAGACCCTGCTGATGAACATGCTCTACAAGGGCGAATTCAGCGGCATGCCGCCCATGGTGCCCTACGAAAAATACCCGGTGAGTGTTATCCGTCCGCTTTGCTACTGCGAAGAATCGGAGATTATCGAATACGCCGAAGATGCCGACATCCGCAAGTTCACCTGCACCTGCGAATTTTCCAAGGCGAGCCACCGTAAATCCATCCGCGAAGAAATCAAGAGCCTTACCAAGGGCAATTCCACCCTCAAGGCGAACCTCTTTGAAAGCATGCGGAATATACGGATGGATTATCTGCTGTAGGGCGAAATGAAATTTTGACAAAATTGCCTATTTTAGGCAACCTATTTTAGGCAACCTATTTTAGGTAATTTTAAAATTCCTGTTCCAACCAGTGCGAAAGGAATACATCATAAACACAGTATTCCTTTTTCTCTTTTGTGTCAGATGCAAGCAACAGTTCCTTTTCTTGCAAAGATTCCACAGCCCGACGCACATTGGTGATACTCCCAATACCGTATTTCTGCAAAAAGGCAGCAGATGTAATTTTGCTGACCTTGCCCTCCTTGGCGATTGCCACAAGCGTTAGCCACTGCTGTCGCGTCAGCAGCTCCCGATATTGCAAGAAATACGATGATTCTCGACTAAGAATATCCTGCGCAGCAGCCTTAACAATAGGAAGTGTCACACTAACACCCTGCGCAAACACCTCATTGCAAAGGCTCTGGGTATAGAACGTATGCCGACGCGTCCAGTGCAAAATCCACGCGACAGATTCATCGTTAATAGTACGACCTGCATTCTTAAAATGCTGCTTAATGAATTCCGCATATTTTGCCCCATCGATTTTCCCAAGCGTAAGCAAACTCGTACTAGAAAAGAATGGACGACCTGCACTCGTGAACATTTCCGCCATTAGTCGTTTCTTGCTTCCGCAAAAAATAAAGCGGATGTTTCGCATAGACTGCGTATAAGTGCGAAGTAGCGCCTCCACATTTTTTTCAGGATATTCGCTAATCTGCTGGAATTCATCAAAGGCAAGCACAACGCCCTTGTCTCGTGAATTTAAGAACTCAAATAAACTCTTAAGGGTGTATTCCTTTTCGGCAACAGATCCGTAATTAAATTGCAGTTGTGGAGCACCGCTGATAGAATCATAGGTAAGCGTCGGACGTAATCCCTTGAGAACAGAGAGAAACGTCTTTCCGACCGAGGTACGCTCCGGGAAAGCCCGTAAGATACTTTCTGCCAACGTCTTGGTAAGATCATCAAGAGAAAGTGTCGCATAGATATCTACATACAAAGTGTCAATTTTGAGCCTTTTTTTCTTCGCCATTTCAAAAACATGCAAAATTAGACCAGTCTTGCCATACTTGCGCGGCGAAATAAGCGTTGTGTCACGCCCGTTCTGAATATTTGCGATGATTTCAGTCGTTTCTGCATCACGGTCACAAAAAAAATCGGCAGATTCATACCCTTTGACTATGAACGGATTTTTGACCATAAAGGACCTCCGCTCCCTAATATATAAAAATTGCCTATTTTAGGCAACCTATTTTAGGCAATTTTTGCTCAATATGGAAAAATGGCAACATTGGCAAAAAGCCAAAATGAGTTTATATTTAGAAGAGTACGTAGATGACAACCTCATCGAGGAGTTGGACATGGCATTCAAGAGCATAGGGCAGAAATACGGGTTCGTCAGTGCCGGCGATGTCCGCCGCAAGATGGTGGCCGACGCCATTGCCGACACGCAACAAAAAACCGAAGCCAAAGCCAACGAGGACAAGTTGAACACGGCAAAGAAAATGGTTCGCGACGGAGTGCTGTCCGTCGAAAACGCCATGTCGTATTTCGGCTTTACCAGGGAACAGATTCTCGAGAACTAGCCGTAGTTCAATATTAACATCAAAGCGGCTCCCCTTCGGGAGCCGTTTGTGGTATAAAGTTTGTCCATTACATCCTTTTCCCCCTATAAATTATTGTATATTCTCTGTTGAGACACAAAAACATTATCATAAAAAAAGGATAAAAACTATGGCAAACAAATACGCCGGAACTCAGACCGAAAAGAATCTTCAGGCCGCATTCGCAGGCGAATCCCAGGCCCGCAACAAGTACACCTACTTTGCCTCCAAGGCCAAGAAAGAAGGCTTTGAGCAGATTGCAGCGCTCTTCTTGAAGACCGCCGACAACGAAAAAGAACACGCCAAGATGTGGCTCAAGGAACTGGACGGCATCGGCGATACCGCCCAGAACCTGAAGGCCGCCGCCGACGGTGAGAACTACGAATGGACCGACATGTACGAGGAGTTCGCAAAGACCGCCGAAGCCGAAGGTTTCAAGCCCCTGGCCGCCAAGTTCCGCATGGTGGCCGCCATCGAAAAGCACCACGAAGAACGCTACCGCGCCCTGCTGAAGAACGTGGAAATGCAAGAAGTTTTCGCCAAGAGCGAAGTGAAGGTGTGGGAATGCCGCAACTGCGGGCACATCGTGGTAGGCACCAAGGCTCCGGCCCTTTGCCCCGTGTGCGCACACCCCCAGGCCTATTTCGAGGTGAACGCCGAGAACTACTAATCAAAAAGAACCGACTTGTCGCCGGTTCTTTATCGAGAAGCCCCCGTCCGGGGGCGTTTTTAGTGAAAAGAGACTAACTAAAGGTCAAACTCTTCAGCATCCTCCTCCACATCTTCTGGACTTACCCAGCGACCATTGTCACATTGTACGATAGTCTTGGGTTCTTCTAGATAGGCCTGAAAGCCTTGCCTACTGTCTGAGCAAATAGGAAGGTCATCTTCCGTTTTTACAACGCTAATTCCATAATACCATCTTTTCTCATGGCATACGTTTAGCACTTCTTCGCCCTTGACTTTTACAACTAGGCCTTCTTTCTTTATGGTGCAATTGGGAAAATCCTCGGTAGAGTCGAAGGATTCCGTATCTTCTTCGGGAGCTGCGGCGAATCTGCTACCATACTTGTCTTCCCAGTCGCCCTGATAATCTGTACAAGCGCAAATAAAGATTGCAATTAGTGCAAATAAAGAATATTTCATTTTTGCCTCCTAGAATGCGAATGTGAGACCGATGCCAGCAATGCCGACAGCCATTACACCGATAGATACGGCTCTTAGAGTTTGGTAAGTCCCGGCATCGTCGTAGCCTTTCTTGTATTGAACGGCATTCCTGGGTTTTTCACTAGTGGCGTTGCTTGCCTTAGAATCGAACACGGCGGTAAGAACGCCGCCTACGACAGCGACACCTGCGCATATCGATACGGGAACCCAGCGTATTTTGATTTTGCTACTGCTTTTGGCAGGTTTCTTTTCGTCTTTAATCTTCTTTGTTGCCTTGTCGGCGGCAGCCTGATTTGAATCTTGCTTGGCTTGCTGCTGTGCAGGTTTACCTTCGGCATTTTTGGCATTTGGTGCCGGTTCCGGTGCGGGAGCGGGTGTATCCCAACCATCGGATGCGGGTGCCGCCTGTTGCGGGGCCGGAGAGGCTACCGGTTGGGTGGTTTTATCTTCGGCTGCAGGTGCCGGAGTATCCCAACCGTTATAGACAGGAGCTGGCTGGGAGGCAGGCTCCGCTTTTTTAGCGGGCTTTTCTGCGGCAGGAGCGGGTGTATCCCAACCGTTAGAGACAGGAACATCTCCCCATACATCTGCAAAGGACACTCCCGCAAGAATAAGGCAAAGGGCCAAACCAAATGCAATTTTTTTCATATTACCGACCTCAGATAAACAACAATCCACCATAAGCCGAAGGCGTTGGAAAACGCCCTCTCTTATGGCAGGAATCTTATTCTATGATAGTAATTTACGGAGCAGGGCTCGGGGAACTCGGCTCAGAAGAACCAAAGAAAGAGCTGGTTTCTGCTGGCGACTCTTCGGCGGGCTGGGCGGCTGCTGGATCGGTAAGGTTCACTTTTTTGTTGTCATAGAGATCGACCCACTTGGTAGCTTCGTCTACGGGAATTTCCGTATAAGAGACGGGAAGACCGAAGTACTTGCAGTATTCCTTTTCGCTCATACCCTCTTTGACCTTGTGGTATTCCATACGGACATGAATGATGTCATGAGCCGTGGGAGCCTGGGAATTGACAAACTTGAGGAAGTCAACCTCGGAGCAGGGACCGTCTTGCTTGAAGAAAACCGGGCCCAGAATACTGGCCTTTTGGGCGGAATACGCCTGGATATTGGCTTTTTGTTTGTGCTCGATGTCGTTCATGGTCATGACATTCGTTGTTTTGGTAGAGGCGCAGCCGATCATCAGCATGGCCGTAGCTGCAGAAGCCAGAACAAGCTGCAATTTGGAGGAAAGTTTCATGTAATTATCTCCTTGTGTTATAAATGGATAAAACTCCAATTAGTAGTCAATGTTGCTAGAAATATAAACAAAATTTTTCAAAAGGAACGTTTTTTTTGATTTTTTTTGAATTTTTGGTTTTTTGGCGAAAAAAACACAAAAAAAGGGGAGGGATAACCTTTTTTCTTTTTTTGTGCCGAATGTTTACAAAAATATATATTAGGGAAGATACGGGATGGATATTATGAGAAAAAAACTGTTTCCCCTGATTGCAATTGCCGCCCTCTTGGGCGCTTGTGGCGACTCTTCTGAAAGCGCTCCCTCCAAGACAGAAGAACCTGAAAGTTCTTACGGAACCATTGACGACCTGCCCAACTGCAGTAAAAACAGGGAGGGCGAGGTTGTGGTTACAGAAAATGGAAATATCGTCTATGGTTGCCAAGACGGCCAGTGGTTAGAATTTGGTGAGGCCTACGATACCGAAGAGGATTTGCCCAATTGTACCAAAAGCAAGGAGAAGAAAAGGGCCTTTGCCATGGACAAGGAAGAAATCCTTGTTTGCGCAGATGGAGAATGGGTCCCTGAGGCGGACTTGGAGGACGAAGAACAGGATTTGGACCAGGATGGTGACGAAAACGAACCTTCCCAAGAAGATGTTGACGAGAACGAAAACAGTTCTTCCTCTGCAAAATCCTCGAAGCCGCTTGAACAGAACTCGTCTTCGTCCGAAGAGGAAGAGGTTCCAGATTCTAGTTCTTCTTCAGTGAAGGATTCATCATCGTCGTCGAAAACGGTCGTCACGACGTCATCGGCATCGGTTACTCCGCCACCGTCTTCAAATTCAGTTACTTCGTCGTCAACGTCGCAGCAGGTTACTCCGTCGTCAACGTCGCAACAGAGTACCGGCCTTATCACGGGAACTTGCGGCCCCACACTTTCGACCATCACAAAGAACGAATCCACCACATGGCGCTTTACCAATTCCGGCACGATTCAGCCTACCACCTACATGTGGGTCTTTACCAACGGGAGTTCGACCATCAGCACGGCGACATCTCCGAGTATCACCTACGCCACTACCGGAACAGGCACTGCCACGTTGGTCCTGGATGCAGGCCTTGAAACCGAAAGTTCCCTTTCTTGCTCCAACGTGACGATAAAAAGCCCGGAAATAACCGGGTGCACCTGCAGCAACACCCGCATGACGACCTCCAACGACCTGGCCGATAACGACCCCGTCAAGTACACCTGGCGCGTCAGCGGCTGCTCCAGCGAGGGCTCCGAGCCCCTGAGCTATTTCTGGTCCGGCTCCGCCTCCGGTACCGGCAGCAGCGTGGTGGCGTCTTACACCAGCAAGGGGAACTACACCGCAAGCGTCACCGTGACCAACACCGACAACAACCGCAAAACTGTGAGCTGCTCAAGCATTTCGGTGGAAGATTCCGACAATCCCTATGTGGAGACGGAGTGGCCACAAGGTTCAACATTGAGATTAAGCACTGGTAGCTACTATTTTTCCAACTGCCCGACTTATGGTTCCGGAAGCAGTGGTTCTAGGACTTTTACCATTCAAATACGCGCAGGTTCCTCTGAGAATTGCATCTCTTGGTTCGACGATCCAATTGTTGTGGAATGGTACTCACAATGGTATGGATGCAATGGACAAATAAAAATTACTTTCCCCTTATATATCACCATCCCAGCAGGTGAATATATGGATTTAGATTATAGCTGCTGGTAATGGCACCCTAAATCCTGAACCCGATTTCTGCCGATATCGCAAAACCATTCCTGAAAATCCGGTATGCCTGCCCGTCGCCCTCGCCAGAAAGGGTGGGGTGCATTACGGCCTCCCTGGATTCCCCTGCGTCTTCTAGGGGTTCTTCGGTCTGGGTCCCGCCGCTTGCCAGGTTGAAATGCTTTTCTTTATAGTAAATCGGCAATAGCTGCATCAGTTGCGTGTTTATATACAGGGCCTTGTGTGGGCTTTCTATCTTGAACCCCAGACGGGCGACGGCCCCGGTAGCCTTGAGTTTCCATTCCAGGGTGTCGGTTGTCGCCCGGAGTTTTGCTACGCTCTTTGTCTCCACGCGGCGGCCCAGTTCCACCTGGGCGTCTATATAAAAACCGTCCAGGTTCACGAAGGGGCTGACACGCCAGCTGCGAGGCCTGAAATTCCAATCGTAACCTACTCCCGCAAGTCCGAGGGGCACTTCGCCTTCGCCATAAATGCGGTAGTTTTGGTTATAAAACCCGAGAGACAGGAGCTTTATCATGGAATTGTCCAGAATCTGGTTTGGCGCTAGGGTAGGGTGGAACCGCCCCTGTTTCCAGGGGATATACGGAATATCCAGTTCTAGGCGCCCTGCTGCCGCCCTAATAGAAATCTTGTCTCGACGGTAATTGCTCCTCCAGTGCTTGAACTCCAGCGCTGCCAGGTAGAGCGATGCCTCTACCGGCAGGTAGAAGAACCTTTTTTCGTCCTGTTCGCCCGAAACTTTTTCACGGTGCAGGCCTTCTATAGAAATGTCGGCATTCCCGTAGGCCAGGGTTCCCGAAAAGGCGTTGCTTTCGCCGGAATAGGAGTAGGCCAGGTCGTAGAAATTGATGGTGGAGGTGTCCGTAAAAATAAACCCTTGCCGGTCCCCTATGTCGGGCATGCTCTGGAGAGAAACCATTTGCAATTGCAGCTTATGGTCTCCGTATTTTAGCCCGGCAGACATCATTTTGCTCAAAAACTTAAAATGCCAATCTCCGTCGAGTTCATGGATATAGGCAGTTGTATCGTCTAGTGACCAGTTTGTCCTGGCTAGCGTGAACTGACCGCGGCCCATGCCTGCTTTGGCAAAGAAGAGGGAATCCGCCGTGTTCCAACCGATTTGGCCATCTATGTAGGGCAGCGAGGCCACATTGGCCTCTACGCTTGCGTATTTATATTCTGCCTTGAGTCCCACATATCCTATATCCAGCTTGTTCCTTAGATTCATTTGCCAAGGGTAATTGAACCCTTCTGCAAAGAAGTAGGCCCCGCCCCTGTATTCCAGATGGGTGTAGCCACCGTCAATGTAAAGGTTGCCGACCTGCAGTTCGTCGTCTACATTGCATGCCCAACCGGACACCCACTTGTCTACCCGGTCCAGTAAAAAAAGCCCGCCGCACTTGGCGAGCCCTTTTTCGGTCCATGCAAACCCGTAAACGGAACTTGCAAGCAAAGCCCAAACTATAAGGCGAATTTTCATGGGGGCTTATTAGTCTCGCATATCCCTTATAAAGTCCCAAATGGAGGTCTGGGTAAATCCCGGGAACACGCCACCGAACGTGGGGTCCCTGAAGATGAAGAGCGATGATTCTTCGCCGTAGGAATAGTCACCATTTTTAGCTTCGGTCAAGCTGATAGTAATGTTTCCGTTCTTGTCGGTAAAATAGCATTCGCCTTCGTTGTAGTAGTCATCGACTTCGCAACTCATGTAGGGCATATACTTCATGAAACCGTCGGTCTGTTCAAAGAACTTTTTTAGATTCACCTTCACAGACTTGCCGTTGCCGTAGTTGATGGTAGTCGTTCCAGCAAGAGATTCTTCGGCAATATCCGCATTGTCAATGAATTCTTGAATCTTGGCAGAACTAAAGTCTGCATCGTATCCGTTTCCGATTACAAACAGGTCGTAATCTTGATCAGCGTCATTCAGGCTGTAGTTCAATCCATCTTTGATATAGGAAATTCCCTTTTTGAGAATATCCGGAATAGATTTCCACTTGTCCGTCTGGCTGGCATAAACGTGGGTAAACAGTGTTTGGTCATTCATCAGTTTTCCTATGAACTTCATGGACTCGCCATCGGCGTATCCGTAATAGGAGTGTTGTTCTAGGTAACCGTCTACCCAGTCGAAGGAGTTGTCGTTAGTGATGTCCAGGTTCACGCATATGGCTGCGGTAAACAGCCCTTTTAAGGTGTAAATTGCACCGAGGGCGGTTGCAAATTCTGACTGGTCCAGCTGAATGGCAAAATCATCTGTTTCATAGTCGTAGGTGTATTTTTCAAGTCTTACAGCCGGAGCAAAATAACTTGCGGCAGAATCTAGAGCCGGAAGTACAACTTGCTTGATGACCTGTTGGGTTTCTTGGGTGATCTCTCCGCTTATTTCGTAAGAAGCCTGTTGGACAGTTTTGAGGATCCGGCCCACGTAATTGTCGTCTGCCAGCCACCACCAGTCGTTAATGTCGTTGTATTCGTAGGCATTCCTAAGTTCTGTAACAGAAGGTTTGTTCATTGCTTCGGCCAGGAGGGCAATGCCATAGCCCATGGAAATGATTGGACAAGCCTGATCCTTGCCGCCATATTGCTTTAAGAGTTCTGAATAAATGGTTTTCTGGTAAGAGGCGTTAGTTTTGGAGTTCACGCTTTTATCCATGAAATCACTTAGCAGGTCAATTGTTTCCGGGATGATTTCTGCAAGTTGTTCCTTGTCTGTTTCACTCATTTTTTCACATGCTGCCTTTGCCTGCTTTAGGGTCATGGTTTCGGATGAGGAAGAAGACTTATTTTCATCTGGATCATTGTCTTCTGCAGGTTTTTCTCCGTCCTGTGATTTGGAGTCCTCTTGCCATGAGCCGTCCTTGCAGACGTAAACGGATGAGGTCTCTGTTATCAGGACTTTTTCTCCCTCCTTCTTTGCAGTGCAGTTGGGCAAATCGTCTTCGGTGTCATACTTTGGCAAATCAACAGATTCTTCCCATTTTCCGTCATGGCAAGTGTAGGTGACGCCGCTTTCTTCTACCGTGAACATCGTCCCTTCGCGCTTACTACTGCAATTGGGCAGGTCATCTTCCGAAGCAACCGAAGGAATCTCTTCGTTGACGGCCTCACTCGAGCTAGAACTTCCCGAACTGCAAGCGCCGAGCAATGCGGTCAGGCATAAGCCTGGGATAAGAAGCTTTTTCATCGGATTCCTCCTATATGATATGTTATCCTTTACCATCAAAATATATATAAAATACCCCAATAGAGCATGTTCATGTTGCTTTTTGGGGTAAAGATGGCTTAAATTGGAGACGATTATTTACCTTTTTCTATCTTTTCACCGTAATTTTTAACAGTTGCCGCGGGCCATTGCCCCCGGCAGTATAAGGAAATGAAATGAGCGTAGTCGATACCGTACTCCACAAGATCTTTGGTACGCCCCATGAACGCAAGGTAAAGCAGCTTAGGCCCGTCATCGCCAAGATTCATGCAGCACGTGAATCCCTGGAAGCCCTGGACGATGCCGCCCTGGCCGCAAAGAGTGCGGAATTCCGGGAAAAGCTGAAAAACGGCGCCACCCTGGAAGACATCAAGGTAGAAGCCTTTGCCGTGTGTCAAGAAGTCTGCGACCGTCGCCTGGGTATCTTCAATATCTTCAAGCCGGAATTCGAATTCGACTTCAGCCGCCTGGGACCCGAACTGCAGGGCGCAGTGGAAACGGCCAAGGCAGAACTTGCCAGCGGCAAGAACGAATGGGAAGTCTACCTGCCCGCCGCCCTCTACGCGAAGGTCCGCGAGCTCTACCCCGAGTCGGTAAAGCCCTTCCGCATGATGCCTTTTGACGTGCAGATGATCGGCGGCCTGGTGCTTCACGAAGGCGCCATCGCCGAAATGGCCACCGGTGAAGGTAAGACCCTTGCTGCCGCCCTGCCCGTTTACCTGAACGGTCTTTCTGGACATGGCGTGCACGTGGTGACGGTGAACGACTACCTGGCCGGCCGTGACGCCAAGCAGATGGGCCTGGTGTACCAGTTCCTGGGACTCACCGTGGGCCTTATCGTGAACGGCCTCAATTCCGAGCAGCGCCGCAAGAGCTACAACAGCGACGTGACCTACGGCACCAACAACGAATTCGGCTTTGACTACCTCCGCGACAACATGGCGGTAGAACCCAGCCAGCTGGTGCAGCGGGAACTGAACTTCTGCATTGTTGACGAAGTGGACTCCATCTTGATTGACGAGGCTCGTACGCCTCTCATTATTAGTGGCCCGGCCGAAGACGCCACCGACAAGTACGCCAAGGCCAACGAGATTGCCCAGAAGCTCATCAAGAACAAGGACTTCTCCGTCGACGAGAAGGACAAGAACATCCAGCTCACCGAAAAGGGCGTAAACCACGTGGAAAGCCTGATGCAGATTACCAACCTGTACGGCGAACACGCGGACTGGGTGCACTTCTTGGACCAGGCCCTTCGCGCCTGGCACCTGTACGAACGCGACGTGGATTACATTGTGCGTGACGGCGAAATCATCATCGTGGACGAAAACACGGGCCGCCTCATGGAAGGCCGTCGCTACAGCAACGGCATGCACCAGGCCATCGAAGCCAAGGAAAAGGTGCAGATCCGTCGCGAGAACCAGACCCTTGCAACGATTACGTTCCAGAACTACTTCCGCATGTACAAGAAGCTCTCCGGTATGACCGGTACCGCCGAAACGGAAGCTACGGAATTCATCAAGATTTATAACATGAACACCTGGGTGATTCCCACCAACAAGCCCTGCATCCGCAAGGACATGCAGGACATGGTGTACAAGTCCGAAGGTGCCAAGTGGAAAGCCATTGTGGCAGAAATCAAGGAACGTCACGAAAAGGGCCAGCCCTTGCTGGTGGGTACCGCTTCCATCGAAAAGTCCGAACACCTCCACGGCCTTTTGGAAAAGGAAGGAATCCCCCACGAGGTGCTGAACGCCAAGAACCATAGCCGCGAAGCCGAAATCATCCAGTACGCCGGCTACAAGGGCAAGGTGACCATCGCCACCAACATGGCGGGCCGTGGTACCGACATCGCTCTCGGCCCCGGAGTTACCGAGGTAGGCGGTCTCCACGTGCTGGGTACCGAACGCCACGAATCCCGCCGTATCGACAACCAGCTGCGCGGACGTTCCGGCCGTCAGGGCGACCCGGGCTCCAGCCAGTATTTCCTCTCCCTTGACGACAACCTGATGCGCATTTTCGGCGGCGACAGCGTCAAGAACCTGATGACCCGCTTTGGCGTAGGCGAAGACGAGGTGATTACCCACCCCATCGTAAGCCGCTCCATCCGTAGCGCCCAACGTCGTGTTGAAGGCCAGAGCTTTGATATCCGTAAGCACTTGCTGGACTACGACAATGTGATGAACGAACAGCGCAAGGTGATTTACGGACTCCGCCGTCGTATTCTGAACGGCGAAGACATTCGCGACGAAATCATCAACCGCATCGAGGACGCCTGCGACATCAAGGTCAGCAACTACATTCCGCCCAAGAGCTATGTAGAAAACTGGAACCTGGAAGGGCTTCACACCGACCTGCAGCGCAGCCTCGGTATGGAATACAACCTGAGCTTCGACGATGCCACCAAAAAAACGCCGGACCAGGTGCTGGACGAAATCATCGATCTTTGCAAGGCGCGCTACGACAAGCTCACCAAGATTATTCCCGACGCGGACTTCCGCAATATCGAACGCAGGTTCTTGCTGATGACCATCGACCAGG
>Ga0310691_10004559_pt1 | contig 15528 bp, 17 predicted proteins | sample 176DNAGHGlowgp2_FD_203887 | JGI IMG/M metagenome (GOLD analysis project Ga0310691, IMG submission 203887) | Sheep rumen microbial communities from Palmerston North, Manawatu-Wanganui, New Zealand - 1766 DNA GHGlow gp2 (v2) (version 2) | ecosystem: Host-associated > Mammals > Digestive system >...
GTCTTTTTATTTAGATATATTCTAGCTCTATGAAAATCTTCCTTTTCGCAAAGTGTTGCACCAGGACAATGCTTAAGCCACCAAGATGTATCTTTTTTATTCATATTATTCCAAATTTAATTTTAATCATAATTATCTAATTTAATCAAAAGATTATTCCATTCAAGTGTTTTACACATTTCCTTTTGTTCTTTTGTTTCAAGATCTTCTCCAATATAATACATATTTATTGAAACTGGTGGACACTTATCAGTGTCAATTTCCCAACGAAGAAACTTAATAAATTTATGTCCCCATAAACTTTCAATATAAGGAGCTGAATGCATAAAATAAATTTGACATAGATCATTTATAATTTCAGTCAGCTCCTTATTTTGTTTTACATTGTCGATGTATTTTTCAAATACGTTCATACTTATACATTAATATATTGTTTATCTTCCAAAAATTTCATGGATTTTCAAATCATCCATCTGACGAACTGCATATGTTGAATAAGGCTCAGTATGAGTAATTCGACCTAATGCATTTGCCTCAGTGTAAAATTTACCTCCATAAAATTTATCGGCATAATTACAAATCATCTTAATCTGAATATCTGTAGGATTATATGCATACGGATAATCAGGTGTTGGCTCCTCATTTCGATGACCAATAAATGCACCGTAACAATCATCGTGGTGAATTTTTACCCAACCATGTTTCTCAAGCCAATATTCAGGTGAATCCACTCCTGACCAAATTGATACTTTATCTTTAGCCATACGAGCAGCATAAACATTATTTCCTTTAAAAATCTGTTCTGCCAAATTCATATGAATCATTGCTGATGTTTCTCCATTTGCCCCATAAAATTCACCATTAGGAGAAAGCCAACCAGCGTCATATCCATCAAGAATATCCTTCTTAATTATTCCATTTTTAGCAAATTCATTACCATACTTTGTTTTAAGAATATCTCCATAAAGAGTTTCCTTATATTTTGCAAGACCTTCATTACAAAGTGGATGATAATAACCTTCACCTGGATCACAAAAATCTACAAATGTTGACATAATCCTTTCAATAGTTGCTTCAATAAATGGCAGCTTCTTAATAAAGTCATGTTCAACAAGGAATAAATATGTATTCTCAAAATTAGAATATTCCTTATAAAGCATTCGTATAAGCTTATTATAACGAACTGTCAAATAAAGAATAATTTCCCATTTAGCTGGAGGATATGACATATCAGATTCTCCATATTCATCAATATCAGCAAGATATGATTCAACCTGTCCTTCAAGACGTTCCCAAACTGACCAAGGATTAGAACTTCCCTTATCACAAATCTTACATTCAGGATGACCACAAATACGAGCAGCAATATTTGCTTTACCACTCATAACTTTCATTTCTTCGTCATTATAATATCTCTTCATCATTTCAAGCATATTATAATCACGAATATTACCATTATAATATTTTGTAAATGTATTCTCCGTTTTATTAATATTATCTAATAATCCATTAAGATTACGATTACGCTCATTAATGATTAACTCCCAATCAAAAATATTATGAGCATTTGCTTTAATTTCATTTTCCCAAGTTGATAAAGTAACACCCTCTCCATCTTCATCAGTTATAACAACTGCTTTGTTTTTCAATATCATAAATGTATGCTCATCTGTCATACCAAAAGCAGTTGGATATACAGACATTGCATACTTAACATTACCCTTAGAAATATTTGTCTGTGTAATTTCAAGAAGATGCTCACCAATCAGTGGTCCAACCCTCATATGTAATGTTTCTTTATTCATAATATTTTAATTTTTAGTCAACATTATAATAAGCATTTAGAATACGAGTCTTTTTAAGATTCCAATACATAAGTTTCTCATCTATAGCCTTGACAATAGCAGTAGTTAATGCATGACGTGATGGGCTAATGTACAAACCATCTTCATTAACTAATACCTTAGAATTAAAGTGCAAAAGACAACCTTTGTTGATGCTGAAATCTTTCAATTCATTAGTTTTGAAAATAACATCAGGAACACGATGATCCATGTCACATAGAGCGTTTTCATCCAATTCAATAGATGTTACTCGACAATCATAAATACCGAAAGCTTCCACATTAGCATAGTAAAGCTTATCACCAACCATTACATCACGAAATCCTTTGTTCTTATCGTCAGTCATATTCTTTATTTTATTAATTACAAATATAATGAATGTTTTATGTTACCATCCATACATAAATAATATAGTACTTATAATTAAAATTTCAAATATAATATGAAAACTTATATTATATAATTAAAATCCCATTACAATTTTCTTTACTGTATCATATTCTGAATGATCACCAAACTTTGGAAACTTTTCACAGAATGCAAAATTTACTGCCTCAATTAATGTAAAGCCATCAACAATCAATTCTCCGCATGTAAGTGTTTCACGAGTTGATATTGTCTTTGATAAATTACCTTCAATATATCTTTGACGAATAGCATCAGCAACAGAAATAATCTTTTTTGCTGATTCAACATCACAGCCAGTTCTAATATTAAGAATTTGTGTTTCAATTGACATTGGTAAGTAGTCAACTTGAATTGTCATGAAACGATTTTCAAGTGCAGCATCAATATCGTTAGTGCCTGAATATTCAGACCCAATATTGGCTGTTGCAATAAATGTTACATCAGGGTGTACAGGTACCTCTCTCAAACCTGATGAATCAGCAATCTCTACTGGGAGCATTCGTCTGCCATCCAAACATGGAAACAAAATATTGTTAGTCATCTGAGGTGCTCGTGAAAGCTCATCAAGCAGAATAACTCCAGGTTCCTGAATATCATGAACAAACTTTGCATAATCAAACTTTGAAGTGCCGTTCTCAAGACGATGAGAACCTAGCAAGTCGGTCAAAGGATCCATCATTGCACCCATATCATAGATTCGACAAGGAATATTGAGAGCCTTGCAAATTCGAATGATAACATCAGTCTTACCAGTTCCAGTTGGACCAATTAACATTGTATTCTGGTGTTTCAATATATTTCTAATAAGTATATTCCAACGCTTCTCCTCAATATAAAAACCATCCTTAATATCGGGGCATGGATAATCATTTTTAATTGACTGAATACATGTCAATAATTTATTTACATCATTATCATTATCATTAACATTAGTGTCTTCATATTTTTGCTTCCAATCAAACTTACTTGGTTCTGATGCCATCATTGTATAATCGTCATCAGTACATACATTAATCTTATTGAAATTAAATGTATGATTGACCGGATCATAACTATATGATTCGGAATAAAATATATCAACAGGATTGCATGCCTTAATAAATTCAAGAGTATATTCGTTATAATTTGCCTTATTAGCATCGATTACACTAATGTTAGTAAACACCTTATCAAGACCACCTTTAATAATGCCTACGACTGGTGTTAATACATTATGTTTTTTATTAACCTTGATGTAAATTTTTGGACAAGTATTCATATCTTATTTGTTTGATTTTATATAAAAAATATAGTAAATTTTATATAATATTCAAATATTCTGGTAAATTCTTATTTTTAATTATAAATATAGTCTTTATTTTTAAGTAATAAAAAATAAATTTAATATTTTTATATAATAGAATTTTATAATTAAATACGAAATAAATTATGATATTTGGAAATTTAACTGATGCGTTGGAAAATGAAGAAAGCATAAATGAAGCTGTTCAAAAGAACTTTCAGCAATCATATAGTAATACACAAAAACCAACAAGATGGTCTAAAATATTGACATCATTATCTCATTATGGAATGAATTATGATGATCAAGTTTATAAGAACATGGTTGCGTTCCCAGCTGACAAAGCATTACAACCTAAAGAAGAAGTTGCATTACAGCAAGTTCTTATGGGTTCATCAATGAACAACTGGAAAATTAAACCTGAAGAATATAAATCATTCTCAGAAAAAACATTAGAACAAAAACGTGATATACTTCGTAAAATGGCAATGCAGCCAGAACTTGAAGATATTCTTGATATCATGGCTAATGAATCAATTGTTTATGATGATGATGAATCTTATATATGTACACCATTCTTAGATACTGGTTTGATACAAGACTTAAATGAAAAGTCAGCTGAAGAAATTCGTAATGCTATGGATATTGCATTCTATAAGATTTATTTATTATTGAAGTGGAAGAAACTTGCATGGGATGCATATAAACGTTATTTGATTGAAGGTGTGTTGGCATATGAAATTGTTTATGATAATCTTGAAAATCCTAAAGCAATTACCGGTATTATTGACTTGGATCCAGCAACATTAACTCAAAAAGTTAATGATGGCACAACATATTGGATTCAATTTGAAGGTAAATTAGGATTTGAACGTACATTATTAGATGCACAAGTTATTTATATTAAATATGAAGATTCTGGTGTATCTGCACGTCAATCATATCTTGAACGTTTGATAAGACCATTTAATTTATATCGTATTATTGAACAAGCACAAGTTATTTGGACTGTAACACAATCATCATTTAAGACAATATTTACAATTCCTATTGGTTCAATGTCAAAGAAGAATGGAGCACAGACTCTTGCAATGGCAATGAATAGATATAAGGAAGATATATCATTCAATACAGAGACTGGTGAATTACTTGTTAATGGTAAAATGAATATGCCATTTAATAAAGATTTCTTCTTGCCTGAAGGTGAGAATGGCACACCAACAATGGAACCACTTGTTGATAATGGACCTATGCTTAATGACTCAGATCAGATAAGATGGTTTGAATCTAAACTTTGGAAGATGTCAAAAATACCTGCAAATAGATTTGATAAAGAAGCACAATCAACATGGTTTGGAAGTGATCCAACTCAAGCATTACGTGATGAAATTGATTTTGCAAGATTTATAACAAGATTACGTAATACATTTGCAGAAATACTTCTTAAACCACTTCGTATTCAATTAACACTTTCAGTTCCAGATATTAAAAATGATAAACGTATTCTTGATTCAATATCATTACGTTGGAATTCATATAACTTATTTGAAGAAATGATGAATATTGATATCATGACTAAACGTATTGAGTTTATTGGAACAATGAAAGATAGTTTATCAACAACTGATGCTGACGGTAATGAAGAATCATTCTTCTCACTTAAATTCTTAGTTATGAAATATCTTAAGATGTCTGATGCTGATTTAGAATTGAATGAAAAGTATAAGATGGAAGAAAAACTTGCTAAACAAAAGAATGAAGAAGCCCCAGAGGAAGAAGAAGCTGGAGGAGGAGACGAAGAATTAGGCGGTGGAGATGAAGACACTGGTGGAGATGAACCAGAATCAGATGCATCAGATATTGATTCAGAAATGATGGGCGAAGTACAACCAGAATCTCCAGAAACAACACAAGCATAATAATATAAAATTATACAATAATGAAGCAAATTAATGAATTTATAAATGAATCAAGAAAAAACCCTGTAGAAGATTATCCTAAAGTAGAAACATTAGGAATAGGAGAATTCGAAGGTGTATTATGGGGACATTGTTTTCTTTATGAAGGTCAAAAATATTATTCAGAATATGGGTGGATGAATATATACCCAAGTTATTGTAAAATGGAAATAACCGAGGAACTTGCAATTCCACGTCAAGTTGATAAATATCAAAGAGAAGATTTAAAAAAATTATTTGATTAATATGAAAAATCTTAATGAATTTATTAATGAAGGTGCTTGGGGATATGATCCTAATGATAGTGACGGAGCTCTTGATTTAAGAGGTGACTTATTCAAAGAAATGTGTGAACTTATATATGATAAATGTGAGGAATATAGCAAAGATTCTGGATGTGCATTTGAAGCATTAGGTAATATTGAACATTTCTTTGAAGAATTTACAAAAATGGAAGGGTTTCCATTAGGAGATAAAAATGATTCAGATAAGTATTATTATTGGTTTCGTTTAATTGATAAAGAACACAAGAATATATTTGAACTTTACGATAAATTATTAAACAAATGTATTAATGATGAAAAATGGATTGAAGATTGGAAAGAACCTGATAAGATGCGTAAGTCATTAGATAAACGCAAGAAGATTAGTGAAAAATACGATAAGCTTATGAAGGATCATATTAAGAAGGAAGAGAAAGCAAAATTACAACAAAATACTGCTAAACAAGCAGAAACACCACAAATACAATTTAATTAATATGAAAGTAATACATAATTCAATTATTCCGTTTTCTGGGTTTTCTTATATGAATTTATTTGGAATTCTTTTTACTAGAAAAACATCTTTATCAATGAAAAGATCAACATTAAATCATGAATCAATTCATACAGAACAATATAAAGATTTATTATATATATTCTTTTTAATTCTTTATGGAATTGAATGGTTAATTAAAATTCCTTTTAGTTGGTTTTATAAACAACCAACATGGCCAAAAATATCTAATGTTGCTTATCGTTCAATATCACTTGAACAAGAAGCTTATTACAATCAATATGATTTTAATTATTTAGCTAATCGTAAAAGATATAATTGGATTAAATATATTTTTAAAATGTATGATCCAAACAAACAAAAACAATTAACAGAAAATGATAATTATATAGAAGTAGGATAAACTATATGGGCGAGTTAATAGATTATTATATTATTGAAAGTGTTGTTGAATATAATGATGATCCAATGAAAATTGGTCGTGTTAGATGTTCAATACCTGGTGTTATACATCATTCATCTACACCTAAAAAGGAAGCATTACCTTGGGTACGACCATTTAAGATGTATTGTTATCAAACATTTACAAAACCTCTTAAAGGACAAAAGGTATGGGTTTTAGTTAATAAATCAAATTACAATGAATTTTGGTGGTTTCCATTTTTTGAAACACTTAATATTGTTCAAGGATACTTAAATAAATATTATGATGAAGATCCAGACGTATTTCATGCAAGAGAAACATTTGTTACTCCAGTAATGTCAACATGGGATAATGTTCAAGGATATAGACAACAAATTGGTGAAGACTTTATTGATTTTTATCCTAATAGACAATATAAATTAAAAGTTAATGATTGTAATATAAATGTAACAGATGGTAATATATTACAATGCGGTGGTGATAATTCTCCGGCTGGTGCATATGAACCTGCGGTTATGGGTAAAAAATGCGAGACACTTAGAGGATTAATGAAAGAAACATGTGAAAAAATTGCTGAGGCTGCACAAAACAGCCCATATACAATGCATTTAGTTTCTCCATTAAAAGAACATGCAAAATCATTTACTGCTAATGATATTTTATGTAATAAATGTCATGTTAATTAAATTAATAATTAATTAAATTATATGAGAATAGAAGAAGAATCAGATAATAGTTCAGATAGCGGTGTTGCAATTAATGGTAGTGATCAATCTACTGGTAATAGTGGGGGTGATGCATCAGGTATAGGTTCAGAAGGAAGTAATGCTTCTGGATATGGAGATACTGAAATTGCAATTGATGTTGATCCTAAAGATACTATGTTAAGGGCTGGTGAACCAACAAATAGTATGGCAACCGGTGAGCCTAAAGAATATAATGCGGCAGAATCATTAGCAGTAATTACTGGATCTGGTGTTGCTGTTGCTACATTAGCTGCTAATGCAGGTGGATTAGCAAATGCTGCTGCAGATATAGCATCAGCAGCTGTTGCAGCAGCTGCAGAGAAGGCAGCTGCGGTTATTGCAGAATATACAGCTAAATTTGCAGCATTACCGGCATCAGTTCCTGTAAAAATTGCTGATTATACGGGAGCACGTGTAGGTAAAACAAAAGACGATAAAAATAGAAACGGAATTGCATATGATCCTGTTAAATTATCTATTGGAGATTTATTAGGCATGGGTGAAATGAATACTGAAAGCTTAATGAAAGAAATGGATAAATCTAATGAGGAAATTGCAAAAAATAAAAAAACCGAAGAAGTTCAAAAGAAACTTAAAAATGTTTCCGATAGTGTTAATCAAAAAATTGGTAAATCTGCAGAAGTTATTGGAGAAATAATGACGCATGTTTTAGAAGGACCAGAATGGATTCAACAACAAATTGATAAAGAAGTTTCCAGAGTTGAACAAAATGTTAGATCTGAATTAGAAACAGGATATAAAAAAGCAGAAGAAGAAATTAATACATTTTGTGAAAACGAAGGAGACAAAATAGGGGCAGTTATTGTTGAACAATATAATAAAACAGTCGCAGCTGCTGCTAAAACAATTATAGATAATAAAAATAAAGCAATATCACAAGCAAAAATCAAATCTAATGCTGCTATACAAAAAGCTAAATTAAAGATATTTGCGTTGATAGGCCTATAATATATTATGTCAAAAGAAAAAGAATTTGAATATGAATATAATCCCATTAAAGAAATGGTGGGAAACAAATCAGCTGATAAAGTAATATGGTCAACTAATGTTATAAATAAAGCTTTAGAAGGTATTCAACAAGGACAACCATTAAAGGCTAGTCCTTTTTTAAATAAGAATACGAAGTTATTAAAACCTGAACTTGTTAGAAAATATACTCAAGAAGAAATTGAAGATTATAAACATTGTGCAATGGATCCAATTTATTTTGCATCTAAATGTTATCTTATGACTCCTGAAGGATTACAACCATGTAAACTTCGTGATTATCAAATAGATTATATACGACACCTACAAAATAATAGATTTAGTATATTTTTAAGTTGCCGTCAGTCAGGTAAGTCAACAACAACAGCAATTTATTGTCTTTGGGTTATATTATTTAACTCGGATAAATCTGGACTTATATTGTCAAAATCTGGTCCTGCAGGTTTAGACCTTATGAAAAAGATTAAAGATATGTATTTATATTTACCATATCATTTAAAGATTGGTACTATGAAATGGAATCAATCCGAAATTTCATTTGATAATAACTCTTCAATATCAACCGAATCTTTCTCACCAACAGCAGGTCTTGGTAAAACAATTAACTTCCTTATTCTTGACGAGTTTGCTTGGTGTCCACCTAATGATGTTGAATTGTTCTATAATAACATTATACCTACAGTAACTACAATATCAGATTCAAATGTTTGTATAATGTCAACACAAAATGGATTCAATCTATTCTATAAATTATGGAAAGGTGCTATAGAAAAGAAAAATATATATGCACCATTTAAAGTTGACTGGAATCAGGTACCTCAGTTTAATAAAGAATTAAAGATATGGGAAAAACGTACTGAAAAATGGAAAGAAATGATGGTTGGCGTACTTGGTAGTGAAGAAGCTTTCTATTATCAATATGGAACACAATTCTCAGCATCAGATAATTGTTTGGTATCTCGTGAATGCTTAGCACGACTTAGAGAAAATGCAGTATTATGGGAAAATCGTACTGAAGAATTAAATGATTTATATGGAGTACATTTGCAATATTCAGAAAACTTATTCTTTAGACCTGATTTTGATTTAATATTTTTAAAGAAAATGTTCTTTTTATTAACTATTGACTTGGCTGAAGGTGGTGGAGCTGATTCAACAGTGTTTAATATATTTCAAATCGTTGGCAAAGATAAATTCAAACATATAGGATATTGGAAATCAAATAGTGTTGATTTAGAACATGCTGCATTAGAATTCTGGCTATTGGCTGGTCAATTATTTAATTATGATAGATGTTTGTGGTCATTGGAATGGAATACTTATGGTGCATTATTCTATCGTATGTTAATGAATTTAAATGAAGATGATTTTGATAGAGATACATATTATAGATTTAATATTGTACAAGATGGATTAGAGTTGTCAAATTTTGTTCTTTATAAGAAAACTGCATTAGATGAGCAAATAATAAAAAATAAGAAAGCAAAGATAAATAATATGATACCAGGTATTAAGTTTACATCAGGAAATAAACCAACTGCATGTTCATTGCTTAAGATATTATTTGAAAAAGAACAAATTGATACTACTGATTTAATTGCACTTGGTGAACTTGAAAATTTTGAAGATAAAAATGGTAATGGATCATATAAAGCTTCGTATGGACACGATGATGTTATTATGACATTTGTTCAAATACCTATGGTACAGCAAACAGGTAAATACAAAGCGTTAATGGATGAATATCTTGAAGCTAATATTGAAGCCGCAGTAGATAATAAATGGGATCAACCTAATAATGAATTTAATGAAACTTCAATATATGGTTTGCCACCACTTGGATTAAATGGTGAAAATAGCTTATTTAGAGCTGCACCACAAACTGGTGGAATGTATGATATATTTGATACATCAAATGTATTTAAACCATTTGGATTTTAAACTATATTTTATTAAAATAATAGTGTTTATTAATGAAAGAAAAAGCATCAATGAATCGAACCATTGTTTTATCTGATGATGAACGTAGAACATATAAAGATTATATATTAGATCATTTTGAATTAAATGAAAATTCTGTTATATGTGGAGATTTCAATATCATTAATGATCAAATTCCAGATAAGTATGTTGATTTAATATTATTAGATCCTCCATATAATTTAACAAAACAATATGGAGAACATACATTTAAATCAATGCCAGATGATGAATATTTTAATTATGTATTAGAAATATTTGAAAAATGTTTACGAGTATTGAAAGATAGTGGAACAATGTATGTATGCGGTGATTGGAAAACATCATATATACAACGTAAAGCTTTAGAATCATTAGAAATCCAAAATAAATGCGATGTTATAAATCGTATAACATGGTCAAGAGACAAAGGTCGTGGATCATCAAATAATTGGAAAAATAATATTGAAGATATTTATATGGTTGTTAAATCTAAAGACAATTACGTGTTTAATGTAGATGCAGTTAAAATGCGCAAAACAGTTTTAGCTCCATATAAAGATAAAAAAGGTAATAACAAAGATTGGCAAGATGATGGAGATGGGGCATATAGAATGACACACCCATCAAATGTATGGTTTGATATAACTGTTCCATTTTGGTCAATGGCTGAAAATACAGATCATCCAACACAAAAATCTGAAAAATTATATGCTAAACTTATATTAGCATCATCAAACGAAGGAGATACTATTTATGAACCATTTGCTGGAGTATTTAGCGGTTGTGTTACTGCATGTAAATTACACCGTAATTGGTTTGGTGTTGAATTTGAAAATGAATATTGTCTGCTTGGTCAAAAACGATTAATTAAAGCTGAAATTAATCAAAATATTCAAGGCTTTGAAGATGGATTATTTAAGGATAGATAAAACAAAGAGAGAAACATTTGTTTCTCTCTTTTATATATTAGTTCAACATTATTATCAGTGGAAATAGCTATCAAGATGTTTTAATATAATTATTATTCCTATGAATATAAATGTTAAAAATAGTGTTTTCATACATTATAAGGAATAATTCCGGTTGGTGTCATTAAAACATTACCAGATATATTTTTCAAAAAATTCTTAATCACTCTTTTCATAATGTTAATTTCATTTATTTAATAAAAACGATAACCAAATTGATTATATCTTTTAACGAATGTATCGTATGAATTTTTTTCTTTAAAATATTCTATTATGTTATTAACTATCTTTTTCATATTATTTACGATGTCGATATTCATATTGACTTAATATATTCTGACTATATCCCATCAATATATTATCTATTTTTTTAATTAGTAAGTTTAAAAGTTTCATGAACAATTTTATTAATTCGATGTTTTTCTTTTATGTTTGCAATATATTTTTTGATATATTTACTAATCTCTATATAATAATCCGATATGAATAACTTTATTAAATAGTTTTTCATATATTAGATTAATATATTTTATTGGTATAAATAACCATAAGTCATATTTGCACTTTCCTTAAAACCACTAATATAAGTTTTAATTAAACTTTTTGTAATTTTTTTTATTGTTTTCATAATTATTATTTATTGTTTTTTATTATATATTATTTGATTTATTATCTTATTATATTAAATGCGTCCATAATAAGGAGCATAAGCTAAATACATAGCTTCACAGTATGTTGACCATACGTTTTTCATAAAATTCTTTATCTTCTTCATAATTATTAATTTTTAATTTATTGTTTCCTCTACATCTTCAGCGTCTCTACTAACATTAATTATTGAACTAATATTATATATTCGTTTAATATATTTACAATTAAATATAGTTCAAAATAATAAAAACAAGTACGAAATATATGTAATTTCTCTTCAATGTGTGTTTTTATTAATTTAAATCAATTTTCATAACATATATTATTGTCAAAATATCATTAGTATTATTAATGATTATTTTTATTAAATGGATTTGTTTATATAGAGGTAAATTAAAAATATATAAGCAATCACATATGAAAAGATTATTACAATCAATATTTGGAAAAATTATGGGAAAAAAAGTAAACAAAGAAAACTATTTTGTAAGAGCAACAAAAGAAAATAATAATGTTAATCCTATTTATTTATTTCTTTTAATAGTTTTAGGTGTAGGCATCATATTATTGGTTGTTCCAGTTATTGGCATGCTTGTTGATATTTGGTTTAATCATACAATGACAATCAATTTATCTGATATGGCATTATATGTTGGTGCTGTTGCAGCAATGTTTACTGGTGGTGGTGCAGCAGGAGCAATAACAGAATATTCTTATTCTAAATTTAATGTCAAGCCTCTTGATGAAAATGGCAAAGAAATCAAAGACGACAATCATAATGGAATTCCAGACGATCAAGAATAACTATGATAATATCTCACGACAGTTTTACATTTGATAAACCATCTAATATATTATTAAATCTTATAAAAATATTTTGGAAATGCCAATCATTAACTATTAAGCAACAATATGAATGTGGTGTTAGAGTATTTGATGTAAGAGTAAAAAGATATAAAAATAGATGGTATGGTGGTCATGGCATATATAGAGCAAAATATGAATCATTTGATACATTAGATAGTATATGTAAATATTTTAAATATTCATATCCTGACTCATATATTAGAATTTATCTTGAAGATAAATCAGAAAGTTCAAAAGAAATATTTTTAAAAGAAGCAAAATATGTTTTTATTGAACATAATAACATGATATGGGAAATAGGAACTCATTTTCCATGGCAAACATATTATAAAAATGATCATTTACCATTTACAGAAATAAAAGAATATTACTGTCATTTGTTTAATTGGAATCCTGATAAAAGTATTTGGCATAATATTAAACACTTTAATTGGAGTTCTTGGTCATTACCATTATATTCAAAGAAATATAATATTCAAATAACTGAAGAAATGAAAAATGATAAAATAGGATATATGTTTGACTATATAGGAATATATCCAAAATAAATAAATAAATTAATTATTAAAATATGAAATATTTAAGAGATTTAACAAAAGAACAACAACTTAGTATTTACGGGACAAAAGATTATATTAATCCATCAGTTAATTTAGTAGATAATGAAGTGTCATATGATAATGGTGATTATATGATATGTATATTTAATACAAACAGTAGTCAAGATAACAAGCCACTATGGTCTACATCAAATGATTCAAGTTTAATTGACGAAATATCAATTGATGGTGTTCCACAAGATTATTTATCACCATTAACACCACAAGATATAAATGATAACAATGATCATATATTAAAAGTAAAATATAATGGCACAACAATTTTGCAATTAATTGCTGGTAATCAATATATTAAACAATTAAGTATACCTAATAAATATACAACAATTGATAATTATGCATGCCCATCACTATCAAATTTAATAAGTGCAAGTATAGGGGATTCTGTAACATCAATTGGATCTGGAGCATTCACATCATGCACAAATTTAAAACATATAAAATTAGGCAAGAATGTTCAAACAATTGATTCAAATGCGTTTGGTTATTGTATTAAATTAGAAGAATTAATAATACCGGATTCCGTTACATCTATAAATGGTAGTATATGTAATAATTGTAGTTCTTTATCAAAAATTATATTCGGAAACGGTTTAACGTCAATTTCTGATTATGGATTTCAACGATTGGAAAATTTAACAAATATAAAGTTAGGTGATTCTATAACATCAATTGGACAACGTGCATTTGATGGATGTTCTAATCTTGCAAATGTAAAATTTAGTAATTCTATAACATCAATAAATAGTATGGCATTCCAAGATTGCGTGTTATTAAATAACATATCATTACCAAGTTCATTAATAACAATTGGGGGTTATGCATTTTCAGGATGTTCAAGTCTTACATCAATTGATATTCCTAATTCTGTTACAACAATAAAAACAAACGCATTCCGTAATTGTGCAGGATTATTAAATGTAAATATACCTAATTCAGTAACTCTTGTAGAGATGCAAGCATTCCAAAATTGCACAAAATTAACTACTGCAAGTATACCTCAATCTATTGCATCAAATAATTATCGTTCTGTTTTTTCTGGTTGCACATCATTAGAAAATATTATTGTTCAAAATGGTGTAACATCTATTGAAACACGTACATTTTCTAATTGTACATTTATTAAAAATGTAACTTTACCAAATACATTAACAACAATTGGGGGTTCAGCATTTTCTGATTGTTCATCTCTTACAACAATTAATATACCTGATTCGTTAATATCAATTGCTGATTCTACATTTACTGGATGTTCATCATTAACAAGTATAAATATACCAGATTCAGTAACATCAATTGGTGCTACTGCATTTGCTGGATGTACATCATTAACAAGTAGTATAAATATACCAGATTCAGTAACATCAATTGGTGCTAATGCATTTGGTGGATGTACACCTGAAGAATTATATGTTGGTAAAGGATTAGATGAATTTACTGCACCAAATTGTCCAAATACACCGAATTTGAAAAAATTAACAATTGGTGCTAAACATATAACTAATGGAGCATTTACATCATGTCCGTTATTAACAGATTTAACATTATTAGAATCAGTTATAGAATTAAATAATAATGCGTTTTATGGTTGCACATCATTAACAAATATAAATATACCAGATTCAGTAACAACAATTGGACATTCTGTATTTGCAGGCTGTCAATCATTAACAAATGTTATTATACCAGATTCAGTAAAAACAATTCTTAGTGGTGCATTTACTGGTTGTAGACAATTAATTGTTAGTTTACCAAGTTCAATAGAGACAATTGAAGGTGGTGCATTTACTGGTTGTGTAGAAATAAATATTGATGAAAACAATAAATATGAAGTTGTTAATGGCTTATTAATTGATAAAGAAAACAATAAGGTAGTATCAAGTATAAGTCAAAACACAGCAAATATACCAAATTCAATTACTGAAATTGATAATGGAGCTTTTAGTAATTGTTTATCATTAGAAAGTGTAATTATACCTAATTCAGTAAAATCAATTGGTGAAGATGCATTTT
>Ga0310691_10004561_pt1 | contig 15520 bp, 11 predicted proteins | sample 176DNAGHGlowgp2_FD_203887 | JGI IMG/M metagenome (GOLD analysis project Ga0310691, IMG submission 203887) | Sheep rumen microbial communities from Palmerston North, Manawatu-Wanganui, New Zealand - 1766 DNA GHGlow gp2 (v2) (version 2) | ecosystem: Host-associated > Mammals > Digestive system >...
ACCCGCTCGTCGTGGAGTGTCCGATGGCTGCCGTCATGCAGGACGAGTTCCCTTTGCGCGGACGATGGCACGAGGACTTCTTCCACAACCAGAACCCCATCGTCTTGGAACTGGGATGCGGCAGAGGAGAATATACCGTAGGCTTGGGAAAGCAGGTGCCAGGCAAGAACTTCATCGGCGTTGACATCAAGGGAGCACGCATGTGGACAGGAGCCAAGGAAGCCTTGCAAACAGGCATGAAGAACGTCGGCTTCCTGCGTACCAACATCGAGTTCATACAGCGCTTCTTCGCCCCCGACGAGGTCAGCGAGATATGGCTCACCTTCTCTGACCCACAAATGAAGAAGGTCACGAAACGGCTCACCAGTACCTTCTTCCTGGAGCGATACAGGCAGTTCCTGCAAGACGGCGGACTCATCCACCTGAAGACCGACTCGAACTTCCTCTATACCTACACCGAAGAGATGCTGAAAGCCAACGGCATAGAGCCCGAAGCAAAGACGAGGAACCTGTATGAAGACGCCTCACTAAGCGGAGACCTGGAGGAAGCAGCCCGCTCCATCCAGACCTATTACGAAAGCATGTGGCGGGCTCGTGGCATCGACATCAAGTACCTCTGCTTCCGACTGAGAAGCGCATCGGCACTCGAGGAACCCAACGTCGAGATACCCCTTGACGAGTATCGCTCCTACAGCCGCGAGAAACGCAGCGGAAGCGAAAAGCACGTATGAAAATTGAAAGTTGAACATTGAACATTGAAAGTTGAAAATATAGCATCGTACATACATCTATGCAAAGTATCAGGAATATAGCTATCATCGCCCATGTCGATCATGGCAAGACAACCCTTGTTGACAAAATGCTGCTGGCAGGCAACCTCTTCCGCGATAACCAGCAGACTGGAGAGCTCATGCTCGACAATAACGAACTGGAACGAGAGCGCGGCATCACCATCCTCTCAAAGAACGTCAGCATCAACTACAAAGATACAAAGATAAACATCATCGACACTCCGGGCCACTCGGACTTCGGCGGCGAAGTGGAGCGCGTGCTCAACATGGCCGACGGATGCTTGCTTCTGGTCGATGCCTTCGAGGGACCGATGCCACAGACGCGCTTCGTCCTGCAAAAAGCTCTTCAGATAGGCTTGAAACCTGTCGTCGTCATCAATAAGGTCGATAAGCCCAACTGCCGTCCGGAGGAAGTGTATGAAATGGTGTTCGACCTGATGTGCGACCTCGACGCTACCGAGGAGCAGCTCGACTTCCCCGTCATCTACGGCTCCGCCAAGCAGGGCTGGATGGCCGAAGACTGGCAGACACCCACGCAGGACATAACGTATCTGCTCGACTGCATCCTGAAGTACATTCCTGAGCCAGAGATACTCGAAGGCACACCACAGATGCTCATCACCAGCCTCGACTACAGTAACTACACAGGACGCATCGCCGTCGGTCGCGTCCATCGCGGTACGCTTCGCGAAGGTATGAACATCACCATTGCCCATCGCAACGGACAGATGGAGAAGACAAAGATAAAGGAACTCCACACCTTCACCGGCATGGGACGTCAGAAGACGCAAGAAGTAGGGTCTGGCGACATCTGTGCCATCGTCGGATTGGAGCGTTTCGAGATAGGCGACACCATCTGCGACTTCGAGAACCCCGAACCGCTGCCACCCATCAGCATCGACGAACCCACGATGTCCATGCTCTTCACCATCAACGACTCGCCTTTCTTTGGCAAAGAAGGCAAGTACTGCACCAGCCGCCACATAGGCGAACGCCTCGAACGCGAACTGGAGAAGAACCTTGCCCTGCGAGTGGAGATGCCAGAAGGCTACACCGACCGCTGGATAGTATCAGGACGTGGCGTCTTGCACCTCTCTGTCCTCATCGAGACCATGCGTCGCGAAGGCTACGAGCTGCAAGTGGGTCAGCCACAAGTCATCTACAAGGAGATAGATGGCGTGAAGTGCGAACCTATCGAGGAAATGACTATCAATGTGCCGGAGGAGTTCGCATCGAAGATGATTGATATGGTGACGCGTCGCAAGGGCGAGATGACGAGTATGGAAAGCCAGGGTGAACGTGTCAACATCGAGTTCCTCATCCCCAGCCGAGGCATCATAGGCTTGCGTACGAATATGCTCACGGCAAGTCAGGGCGAAGCCATCATTGCCCATCGCTTCAAGGAATACCAGCCATACAAGGGCGACATCAACCGCCGCGTCAACGGCTCGCTGATTGCCCTGGAGAGCGGCAATGCCTACGCTTATGCCATCGACCATCTGCAGGATCGAGGTCGCTTCTTCATCGAACCGCAAGACCAGGTATATGCCGGTCAGGTTGTGGGCGAGCATGTCCACGAAAACGATATTGTCATCAACGTCTGCAAGGCTAAGCAGCTCACCAACGTCCGCGCCAGCGGAACAGACGAGAAGGCACACATCATCCCGGCCACCATCTTCTCCCTCGAAGAAGCACTCGAGTACATCAAGGCCGACGAATACGTAGAAGTCACACCCAAGAGTATGCGAATGCGTAAAGTCATCCTCGACCACTTGGAGAGGAAGCGGGCGAACAAAGAGTAAAGACCCCCCAACCCCTTTAGGGGGAGCCATTTTTATGTTACTACCATGAAGAAATATCTTTTTGCATTCCTATTGTCTGTCAGCTCCTCTTTATGCTGCGGCGAAGTTCTCCCCCTAAAGGGGGCTGGGGGGTCTTCTCTTGTTGCCACCGATGGCTTGGGCCGAACTCTGCCCACCGCTGAGGAGTATCCTCTCAAGACAGATAAGCCACGAACCGTAGGCATCTTCTACATTACTTGGCACACGCAAAATCTTCACAACGGACAGCCTTACACCTACGACGTGACGAAGCTGCTCGAGGAGAATCCTATGCGTACGAAGGGCGAACCAGACTTTCCCTACGCCACCTACCACTGGGGCGAACCTGAATACGGCTACTTCCTCAGCCAAGACAAGTATGTCTGCTTCCACGACCTCTCCATGCTGGCCGATGCAGGCGTCGATGTCCTCATCATGGACGTCACGAATGCCGTCTGCTATTGGGACGAATGGGAAGTGCTGTTCACAACCATGCAGGAGATGAAAGCTCTCGGCAACAAAGTCCCTAAGTTCTGCTTCTGGACCTTCAACGGCAACGTGATTGATGTTGTCCAGAGCCTCTACGAGCGCTTCTACAAGACGCCCCGCTACCAGGACTGCTGGTTCTACTGGGACGGCAAGCCGCTGCTTCTCTACAACGCTACGCCCTCTGTTGATGCTAACCCTAACGGCGGGCAGAAAGGCAAGACAGACTACAGCGACGAGGTCAAGGAGTTCTTCACCCTTAGGAACATGTGGTGGGGCTACTCCCAATGGGCAGGGGCACCATACGTTGGAGGCGAAGACAAGTGGAGCTTCGGCTACGAGATGAACGACAAGAAGGTGGCAGCCCTCAAGCCCGAAGAGCTTTGCGCAAAACATCAAGGACGATTGGAGGAGATGGCTGTCACGCCTGCCCAACACCCCATCAGCATTACCGGAAAGAGTTGGCGACGCGAGACATTGGAGCCCGAGCTTGACGGGAAAGACATGCCAGGTCGAGCTTTCGTGCCATGGTTGGGTAAGGAAAAGGAGAATCCTACGCAGTACGGCATCTACTTTCAGGATAGATGGGACGAAGCCCTGCAGGTTGATCCTGACTTTATCTACCTTAATGACTGGAACGAATGGACGGCTGGCAAGTACCGCAACGGCAAAGACCCATCGGGGCAGGCCGACATGCACATCGACTTCCTTGGCAGGAAGGATAATCCCTTCTATTTCGTGGACCAGTACAATGCGGAGTTCAACCGCACCATCGCACCGATGAAGGGTGGCTGGACGGACAACTACTACATGCAGATGGTGCAGAACATCCGTCGTTATAAAGGCGTAGCACCAATGCCTGTGCATCGCGGCTATCAGCACATCGTGCTCGACGGAAAGCTCGACGAGTGGCAGTCTGACAGCAGCTTCCTCGACACCCGTGGCGATGTCCTTCATCGTGACCACAACGGCTACGGCGACCTACACTACACCGACAATACAGGTCGCAACGACATTGTACGTTGCTTGGTTGCTGTCGATAAGAAGAACATCTACTTTGCAGCCGAGACAGCTCAGCCGCTTACGCCCAGCACAGACCGGAATTGGATGTTGCTCTACATCGACACCGACGAGGATGGAAAGTATGACATCGGAATCCAAGACTTAAGACTGGTAAGTCCGAAGTTCGAGAAAGACTGGGATGTTGCAGTAGGGGAGAAGTGCGTCGAGTTGGCCATTCCGCGCAAGTTGCTCGGCAAGACGGGAAAGCGTTTCAGCCTGTCGTTCAAGTGGGCCGACAATCCCACCTACCCGGGCGACATCATCTCCGTCTCCACCACGGGCGATACTGCTCCTAACCGTCGCTTCGCTTATCGGTTTGTGTGGGAACGCTGACGTTTCAGCTTTTCCGCATCCCTTTCACTTGTTCACTTCTTCTTTAGGAAGGAATTGATTCAGCATCAGGCATCCGACAATGGCGCTGGCGATGGTGCCGCAGAGGATGCCCAGCTTTGCATCGTTGAGGTAGTCTGCATGGTCGGCTCCAGGATAGCTCAATGCTGCCATGAACATGCTGACCGTGAAACCGATGCCGCAAAGCATACAGACACTGGCGAAGGACTTCCAGTTGGCATTCTGAGGCAACTGTATGAAGCCCAGCTTGATGGCCAGCCATGAGAAACTGAAGACACCGCAGAACTTGCCGATAAGCAGACCCAAGAAGACTGCTAAACCCACACCGGAGAAGAGGCTCATCAGGCTCATGTCTTCAAAGTTCACACCAGCATTGGCAAAGGCAAAGAGCGGGATGATTTGATAGTTGACACCCATCTTCAGTATGTCCTCCATATCCTGCAACGGGCTGATGAGGTGGTCACTGGCAGACTCTACGCTCTTCAGCATGGCAATCTCCTCGTCTGAAAAGACAACAGGCTTGTTGCGGTCGGCAAAGGTGACGGTCGTTTCGGGGAAGTGCTCCAGCTTGTGACGGATGCGCTCGAGCCAGAACTTCGTCCCGGTTGGAACGTTGGCTGGTATGCAGAATGCCACTATAACTCCAGCAATTGTGGCATGAATGCCGCTACCCAACATGCAGTACCATAGCAGGAAGCCAATGTCGAAATAGAATGCCTTGGTGCGAACGCCGCGCCAATTGCCGATGCAGAGCACAACGACAAGAATGGCGGCACCAAGCAGATACCAGAGGTTCAGATGTTCCGTGTAGCGGATGGCAATAACGATGATGCCGCCCAAGTCGTCAGCCACGGCAAGAGCAGCAAGGAATACCTTCAGGCTCACAGGACAACGCTTGCTGAAGATGCTTAGGCAACCCAACGAGAATGCGATGTCGGTAGCCATTGGGATAGCCATTCCGCGCTCCATGTCTGGGTCTTTTGGACAAACCAGGAAGAAGACAATCACGGGTGTTATCATGCCTCCGCAGGCTCCTATGATTGGTGCCAAGGCCTTTTTCATGCTTGACAGTTCCCCGCAAAGTAATTCGCGCTTTATCTCCAGCCCGACGCTCAGGAAGAAGATGGCCATGAGGTAGTCGTTGATGAAAGCACCCAGGGACAAGGGATGCCCGTTGTGGCTGAAGACATTAAAATCGCCAAGGCTGACGCTGACAGGCAGTTCCCACAACATGCGGTAGGTGTCGCCCCAGGGACTATTGGCAATGATAAGTGCTGCCACTGTTGCTATCACAAGAAGCACGCTGCTGCTCACATATTTGCGCAACATGCTTATGAAAGGATAATTGTTCTCCATCTTGTTATGTTCGGTTTACGATGTACTGTGTTAGTCGTTAGTTTTACGAATAGTTGTGCAAAGATACACAAAATTCTTAATTCATAACTCCAAATTCTCAATTTATTTGTACCTTTGTCGCGCAATTAAGTAAAAACAGACTAATGATGAGACAAATCTTTACCCTTTTGGCACTCTTTTGTGCCATCTTTTATGTAAAGGCAGACGGATTGACCTTGAAAGACCTTACCGGTGGGACTTATTCAGCTCGAGGCATCTATGGCGTCACACCTTTGCTTGATGGTGAGACGTACACCCAGCTTTCGCGCGACGGCAAGCAAATCATCAAGCACAGCTTCCGCACAGGTGAGGAGACTGGTGTGCTCTTTGACGTCAACAACATCAAGAACCGCGTGAAGCTGGACCGCATCGACGGCTATCAGATGAGTCCCGACGAGAAGAACATCCTGGTGCAGACCGAGACGAAAGGCATCTACCGTCACAGCAAGACGGCAGAGTACTATATATATAATGTAAGGAACCGGACGCTTGCTCACCTGAGTGAGGGCGGACCTCAGGAGCAGCCCCTCTGGAGCCGCGACGGTACGATGGTGGCCTTCGTTCGCGATGGAAACCTATTCCTCGTCAAGCTGCTTTTTAATAATAGCGAGAGCCAGATAACGAAGGACGGAGAGTTCAACAAGGTCATCAACGGCAAGCCTGACTGGGTGAACGAGGAGGAGTTCTCGTTTGCCCGTGCTTTCGACTTCAATGCCGACAACACGATGATTGCCTGGATTCGCTACGACGAGTCGGAAGTGCCACTCTTCAGCTTTCCCTGGTACAAAGGGATGAGCCCGGAGAAGAAGGATTATGCCGAATATCCTGGCTCGTACGACTATAAGTATCCCATAGCAGGAGCAAGGAACAGTACGGTCAGCGTCCATAGCTTCGACATCAAGAGTCGTGCCATTCGCAAGATGCAGCTTCCCATCCCTGCCGATGGTTATGTGCCGCGTATCTTCTTTGCCGAGGACGATGCAGAGAAGTTGCTCGTCCTTACCCTCAACCGTCATCAGGACCAGCTCGACATCTACCTTGCTAATCCCAGGAGTACGGAGTGTCGCGTCATTGTCCGCGAACAGGCCGAATGCTATGTGCCTGAGGATGCACTCAAGGCTTTCAAGGTGACTCCGGGCGGATTTGTGCTGATGAGTGAACGGAGCGGCTATAAGCACCTCTACCTCTACGACCTGAACGGAACGCTCAAGCGCCAGCTTACCAGCGGTTCCTATGAAGTGAAAGCGCTTTATGGCTTCGACAGCAAGACGGGTAACACCTACTATGCCAGCAATCAGGAGAGCCCTCTTCGCCAGAGTGTCTATCGGAGCGATGCCAAAGGCAAGGTGACGCGTCTCAGCACTTCCTCAACGGGTTGGAACAATGCCATCTTCAGTACGGGCTTCCGCTACTACATGAACACTTGGAGCGACCTCAATACGCCCTCTGTCACGACCCTATGCGATGCTTCGGGCAAGACGCTCAAGACGCTTGAGGACAATGCTGCCCTCCGTCAGAAACTTGCAGGGCTGAGGCTTGGAGAGCGTAAGTTCTTCACCTTCACGACGGGAGATGGCGTCCAGCTCAACGGCTTTATGGTCTTGCCTGCAGACTTCAATGCGAACAGGAAGTATCCCGTCGTCATGCACCAGTACAGCGGTCCGGGCAGCCAGCAGGTGGTGGATAGCTGGAGCGCAGGCAACATGGGCGGTTGCCTGTACGAGCAGTACCTGGCTCAGGAAGGCTTCATCTGCGTCTGTGTGGACGGTCGTGGAACAGGCGGACGGGGTAGGGACTTCGAGCAATGCACCTATCTGAAGCTCGGACAGTTGGAAAGTCGCGACCAGGTAGAGACTGCCATTTGGCTTGGGCAGCAATCGTATGTTGACAAGAACCGCATCGCCATCTGGGGCTGGAGCTTTGGCGGGTTCAATACCTTGATGAGCATGAGCGAAGGCCGTCCCGTATTTGCCTCTGGCGTAGCAGTTGCGGCTCCCAGCAGTTGGCGCTATTATGATACCGTCTATACTGAGCGATACATGCGTACGCCAAGTGAGAACGGTAGTGGCTACGATGTCTGTCCCGTCAGCCGTGCTTCGAAGCTCAGCGGTAAACTGCTGCTCATTCATGGCCTTGCCGATGATAATGTCCACTTCCGCAACGCTGCCGAATATACAGAGGCTCTCGTGCAGGCCGACAAGGACTTCCGCGAGCTGACCTACACCAACCGCAACCACAGCATATACGGCGGCAATACCCGCAACCACCTCTTCCGCCAGATAACGCAACACTTCAAGGAAACCTTGAAATAAGGCAATCCGTCGGGTAGAAGGATGAGGGCAAAGCCCGGAGTCAGGAGCAGCCTGAAATGCTGCTGACCTTAAAAAACTTAAATAATTTTGGCTTTTTGCTTGCTTCTTCGTACCTTTGTACCCGAAAAAGCAAAAAAAGACCCCAGTCTGAATAAGTACACGTACTTAGCTGAATAAGTACACGTACTTATGGCAATAGGTACACGTACTTAAGTCAATAAGTACACGTACTTATGAGAATAGGTACACGTACTTGCCGGAGGAGGTATGGATACAGATGCCAGAAGAAGTGTGAATACGGTTAATCGATAATAACTAAACTTTAATCTAATGAAACTAACAAAGGTGGTATTGTGCTTAGGATTGGCGTGCATGATTCTCGCAGGACCAGCCAATGCCAAGAGCCAGAAGGTCAAGCAGAAGCAGCTTTATATGATAGGTGTGGCTGTGTCGCACCTCGACTCGCTTGTCTTCATCTCGGACTTGCAACTCGTGAAGGACGTGACAGTCGAGAAAAAGACGAAGTTCCTGATGGACCGTCAGCTCTACTCCATACAGTTGAAGAAGCACTTGGAGGCTGAATACCAGGGCGGGCCATACGTCTGCTCTGTCTTTTTCGGCACGAATCTGAAGAAGATGGAGCGCCGTTACCTCTCCTTGCACAAGCGCTACTCCAAAGGAGGCGAACTGCGCATCGTACTGGTTGACCAGAGCCGCTTCCGCTTCAAGGCCGAGGAATACATCTCGCAGGAAGTGACGCCCGTAGCGAACACCACCCAAAAGAAGAAAAAGAACAAGAAGAAGTAAATGGAAACATACTATAGAATAGGCGGACATGCCATCGCAGTTAACTTCGTCGATGAAGGGAACGACGACAAACTCATCCCGTCGTTTGCACCCTTCCGCTTGACTGAGAAGCCCGACGACCTGCTGTTCACGATGACGGTTGACGACCACCTCGAATGGAAAGAGGATGGCGAGGAGATAGGAGTGTTCGACTGTGGCGGATGCAACCACGGAGTCTATCGGATGGCAAATGGCGGCTACCAGTATGATGTCCACGACGTCCAGGACGTGCTTTGCAGCCGGATGCGCAGCAATATCGACTTTTCCGAATGCCAAGTATCACTCTTCGGCAAGACATGGGTGCAGCGCAACTACGGGCTGAACAATGCCCTGATGATGGCTTACGCCTTTTCCGCTGCCTGCATGGGAACGATGCTGATGCACGCCTCTGTCATCCGTTGTGAAGGGAAAGGCTATCTGATGACGGCCCCCAGCGGTACGGGCAAGAGTACACATACCCGCCTGTGGTACGACAACATCCCTGGTTGCGACCTCATGAACGACGACAATCCTGTGGTGCGTATCATCGATGGGAAGGCCATCGTCTTCGGAAGTCCCTGGAGCGGCAAAACTCCCTGTTACCGCAACATCCAGGCCCCCATCGGAGGCCTCGTGCGCATCCAGCAGCGTCCGGAGAACACCATCCGCAAGCTGCGTACCGTAGAAGCCTTCTGCAACTTGCTGCCTGCCATGAGCAACATGAAGTGGGACGAGCGGGTCTATAAAGGCGTATGCGACGGAATAAGCGAGCTCATCCGCATCGTAGGCATGTACGAACTCGGATGCCTGCCCAATGCCGAGGCAGCAATACTTTGTCACGATACAGTCGCAAGACAGGATTAGGGAGTGAGGATGAAAGAGATTATAAAAAGCTTGACCTGTGTCGTGCTGACACCTTGGCGCAAACGCTATCGAAGACGGAACGGCACGCTTACCAATCAGCACCGGCACGAACTGCCCAACGATGCCTGGCTGGGCGAGGTGTCGCAGATGCTGAGCGAAGGCAAACCCTATGCCATCTATGTCAAAGGCTACAGTATGCGCCCCTTCATCGAGCACATGCGCGACCGCGTTTTCCTGGAGAAGCGCGATACATACAATGTGGGCGATGCCGTGCTGGCTCAAATAGCTCCGGGGCACTATGTGCTGCACCGCATCATCGAGAAGCACGGCAATGACCTTACGCTACAAGGTGACGGCAATCTCGAGCAAATCGAGCTGTGCAGGGAACAGGACGTGAGCGGAGTCGTCACTCAGTACATCCGTCCCCATCGCATCATTCCCGCAGATGATCCAAAACTCATCCGACGTATCAAGCTATGGCGAAAGCTGCGTCCCATCCGGCGTTATCTGCTCTTCGTCTATAAGGCAATAGTTTAATTTTTCGTTATTACGATATTACGTTATGACGTTATAACTCTAAATACACTATGAAAATCAAGAAAGGTTTCGAACTTCGCGAGGTGTGCGGAGAACACATCATCGTGGCTTACGGCAAAGAGAACATCGACTTCAACAAAGTCATCAGCCTCAACGAATCGGCATCCTATCTCTGGAAGAATATCGTAGATAAAGACTTCACGGCAGAGACACTTGCCTCCTTGTTGCAGCAGGAATATGAGGTGGATGCCGAGACTGCCAGTCGAGACGCCAAGGCGTTGCTCGACGAATGGACAAACGTAGGATTAGTATGCTGATAGACTTCCTGCAGGACATGGGCGACACGCTGAGGTTGCCTGTCACGTTCGTCATCATCGAGTTCATTGGCACTTTTGCCTTTGCCATCTCAGGTGTACGCCTGTCCAGTACCAAGCACTTCGACATCTTCGGAGCTTGGATAGTCGGCATGGCGACAGCTATTGGCGGCGGAACGATTCGTGACCTCATGCTGGGGCTCAATCCTTTCTGGATGACAAACGGCAGCTACTTCATCTGCTGCGCCCTTGCTGTGCTGGCAGTCGGCATGTTCGGCAAGTACATCATTCACCATAACTACACCTGGTTCATCTTCGACACCATCGGACTGGCTCTCTTCAATGTGATAGGCATAGAGAAGACGCTTGCCTTGGGGCATTCCTTCTGGGTCGCCATTACGATGGGAGCTGTCACCGGAGCAGGAGGCGGCATCATCCGCGATGTCCTGATGAACGACGTGCCCCTTATCTTCCGAAGCGAAATCTATGCCCTTGCCTGCGTAGCCGGAGGCATAGCATACGTTGTTTGCCTGCACATGGGGCTCAGCGTCGAGATAAGTGCCTTGCTGAGTGCGTTCAGCGTCATCCTCATTCGCATACTGGCCGTCAAGTTCCATTGGCAACTGCCTGTGCTGAAGGGCGAAGATGACTCGTCCAAGAGCGAGGGAAGCATCCTTCGAAGCATCGTCATCGGCTTCTTTATCCTTCACTCTTCGCTCTTCACTCTTCACTCTCAAGTTCAGCAAATCTTCGACCAGAACGTGCGGACACTTACCTTGACCGTCAACGATGACCCTACCTTGCCGCCTTATCTGCCCTTCGGAGGCAGGCAGCATCTCGTCATCGAGTGGGACGAGATGAGCCACAACTACAAGCGCTACGTCTATCACATCGACCATTGCGACTGGGATTGGCAACCTACCGATGGCATCTTTGAGAGTGACTTCCTTGAGGGCCTCAATGACCAACTCATAGAGGACTACGAGAAGAGCTTCAACACTACGCAAATCTATACGCACTACCGCCTGCGCATTCCCGACAAGCAGCTCCGTCTCCGTCTGAGCGGCAACTACCGAGTGCGCATCTACGAAGAGGATGCTGACCGCGACGAGGACCTCCCTGTGCTCGAAGCACGCTTCTGCATCTTCGAGAACGCGGCAGGCATCGTAGCACAACTGAGCAGCAACACCGACATTGACTTCAATCGCAGTCACCAGCAGATGACGCTTTCCGTCGGCTTTGGGACACTCCAGGTCTATGACCCTCAGAGAGAACTCAAGGTCATCGTGATGCAGAACAGACGATGGGATAGTCGCGTAGAGAACCTTGTTCCCAATGTGCGTCGAGCCAATGGCATCGACTACACCCACAACCGTCAGCTCATCTTCCCTGGCGGCAGCGAGTACCATCGCTTCGAGATACTCGATGTCCATCGGACAGCAACAGGCGTGGAACGCATCGAGTGGTTCGAACCATATTATCATGCCACGCTTTTCGCAGAGAAGCCAGTCCATGCCTATAGTTACATCGAGGACCAGAACGGCGTCTATGTCTTGCGAAGTTCCGACGACTATGACGATGCCACGACAGCAGAGTATATCGTGGTGCACTTCTTCCTGCAAAGCCCTCGCTTGCAAGGCGGCGATGTCTATGTAAGTGGATGGTGGAGTGGGCAGACCTTCAATCCTGATTGCAAGATGGAATATGACGACATCAACCAGGAGTATCATGCTGCCATCCTGCTCAAGCAAGGCTATTACAGCTACGAGTTTGTCCAGCAGGACGGGCTGACAGCTCGTACCATGGGCAGCTTCTATGAAACAGAGAATGAGTATCAAGTGCTGGTCTATTATCGTGGGCAAGGTGCTCGCTATGACCGACTGGTAGCATACAACACAATGCACAACGCAAGATAGGAGCTCCCTCTGACTACCCCTTAGGGGGAGAAACAACTTTCAACTTTCAATTATCAATTATCAATTATCAATTATCAATGGTAAATCGTAAGCCTCTTTCCTGGATTCCTTCACTTTATCTGGGCGAATCGTTGCCTTTCGCAGCAGTCATGCTCATGTCCCTTGTCCTTTATCAAGAGATGGGACTCACCGATACACAGATTACGCTCTATACGGGTTGGCTTGGATTGCCTTGGGTCATCAAGCCGCTGTGGAGCCCAATCATCGATGGCATCAAGACAAAACGTTGGTGGATACTTGCCATGCAATGCCTCATCGGAGCAGCACTTGCCCTGCTTGCCTTCACGTTGCCCACCAACTTTTGGCTGCAAAGCTCGCTTGCCTTGTTCATGCTCATCGCTTTCGGCAGCGCTACGCACGACATCTCTGCCGACGGCTTCTACATCCTTGGACTCGACAACAAAGAACAGGAATTGTATGTCGGCCTTCGCAATACCTTCTACCGCATCGGCATGGTGCTTGGGCAGGGAGGACTGGTGATGCTGGCAGGCTTGTTGCAGAAGAGCGGAGCCAATATCCCTATCTCGTGGAGCGTGACATTCCTTTCGGTAGCAGGCCTGATGCTAATGCTCTGTGCTTACCACTGGAGGATGTTGCCCAAAGTCGAGGAGCAAGAGGCAAAGAGCAAAGAAGTAAGTATCTTAGAAGATTTCAAGCTGACCCTTCGTGTCTTCTTCACCAAACCCTATCTCATTACAGCTCTCCTCTTCATCCTGCTTTTCCGCTTGCCGGAAGGCTTGCTGACTAAAATCGTGCCACTATTCCTGAAGCGCACGGTAGAGGAAGGCGGACTGGCACTGACCGACGTTCAGTACGGCTTTGTATATGGCACGCTGGGAGTCATCGGGCTGCTTGGAGGCGGCATCGTCGGCGGATGGCTTGTCTCGAAGTTTGGCCTTCGGAAGATGCTGTGGCCTCTGGTGCTTTGCATCACCTTGCCGGATGTCGTCTATGTCTATTTGAGCATTGTCGGAACACAGAGCCTTTCGCTCATCGCAGCCTGCGTCTTCATCGAGCAGGTTGGCTACGGACTGGGCTTCACAGCCTATACACTCTATCTGGTCAGCTTCTCGCATGGCGAGCGGAGTACCTCCGTCTTTTCCTTCTGCACTGCATTCCAGTACCTTGGCGGCGTCATGCTACCCGGAATGGTGAGCGGATGGATGTCGGACCGCATGGGCTACAGCCAGTTCTTCATCGCAGTAATGGCCTTCTGCCTCGTCACATTCGCTGTAACAGCATTGGTGCACCTGCCTGAAGACGATTGAGGTTGTGAGGTTATGAGGTTGTGAGGTTATGAGGTTGTGAGGTTATAAGGTTGTGAGGTTATGAGGTTGTGAGGTTATAAGGTTATCGGGTTATGAAGATTTATGTTATGAAGATATTCCTGCTTATCTGTTCTCTTGCTTGTATCCTTCCTGCTTGTGCTCAAAGTCCTGTAAGCTATACGAGGCAGGACAGTCTCAGAGTTGCCGAGCTTCTGGAAGTTGGAGCTAAGGAAATGGTGAATGGCAAATGGTCGAACAGTCAATGCCTCACCCTCTTCTATGCCCGTCAGCTCATGGGGCGACCGTATGTGGCTCACACTCTCGAGATTAAGGACAAGGAAGAGCATCTGGCTATCAATCTCCAAAGCCTCGATTGTACGACGCTCGTGGAGAACGTCTGTGCTCTGGCGCTAACAACCAGCCACGGCAGTAAGCGCTGGCAGGACTTCCTCTCCTGGCTTCGGAAACTGCGTTACCACGAAGGGAAGATAAACGGTTACAGCAGCCGCAATCACTACTTCAGCCAGTGGATTCAGTCCGGGACACAGCAGGGTTTGGTTCGCGAGATAGAGCCAGACCGCAGCATCTCCGTCCCCATGAAACTCAGCCTTACCTATATGAGCAGTCACCCTGACTCCTATCCCTTGCTCAAGGTCAGCATGGAGGAGCGTCGCCTTATAGCCGAGATGGAGAAGCGCGTATCGGGAGCCACCGTACGCTACATCCCGAAGGAAAGGGTAGGGGACAGCCGGAAAGTGCTCAGCGACATCCGCGATGGCGACATCATCGCCATTACCACCAGTAAGGCAGGTCTCGATGTCAGTCACGTCGGCTTTGCCGTATGGGGAAAGGACGGCAGATTGCATCTGCTCAACGCCAGCAGTATCCATAAGAAGGTCATCCTTGAGCCCATGACACTCTACCAGTACATGCAGAAGCACCCGTTCCAGACTGGCATCAGAGTAATCAGGCTGCAAGACTAACGCCACACCCCATGCTTTGCATCAACGACCACATCTCTGACCTCACTCCCTCGCAGACAGAGCAGCTTATCATCGCCCTGCCATCGTGGCGACGCGAAGAGGCTTTGCGCTACAAACATCTGCAAGGGAGGCGTGAGTGTGCTGTGGGCTACACAGAGCTGCTGCGAGGGCTGCGCCTTCGCTTCGGCATCACCGACATGCCCTCCTTCGGATATGGCGAACACGGCAAGCCCTATCTGCCGGAGTATCCCGAAGTACATTTCAGCATCAGCCATTGCCGAGAGGCCGCTGGCTGTCTCCTCAGCGACCGACCATGCGGGCTGGACATAGAGCATATCCACAAGGCAAAAGAAAGCCTTGTTCGTTACACGATGAGCGAGCAGGAGACGGATGCCATCTTCTCGGCTCCCATTCCCGACGTTGCCTTCACCCGTCTTTGGACACAAAAAGAGGCAGTCTTGAAGCTCCTCGGCACAGGTATAACAGACGACCTGCGCCACGTCCTCTCGTCAAGCGATATGGATGGCATCAGCCTC
>Ga0310691_10004562_pt1 | contig 15519 bp, 14 predicted proteins | sample 176DNAGHGlowgp2_FD_203887 | JGI IMG/M metagenome (GOLD analysis project Ga0310691, IMG submission 203887) | Sheep rumen microbial communities from Palmerston North, Manawatu-Wanganui, New Zealand - 1766 DNA GHGlow gp2 (v2) (version 2) | ecosystem: Host-associated > Mammals > Digestive system >...
CCATTCCGAACAGAGAAGTTAAGCCCGCCTGCGCCGATGGTACTGCAATGCAATGCGGGAGAGTAGGAGGCCGCCTTCTTTCTTAAAGCGAGAAGCCCCGATTCAGAAATGAGTCGGGGCTTTTTTGCTATATTCAAATGATCTTCTCAGTTAAATACGAATATATTTAACCCAAGAATAGTAGATATTCAGATTTAATTCGTAACTTTGCAAACTGCAAGCGCAAACTAGTGTGGTAGAATTGAAATGTATGCAGAGCTTAGAAGTGTGGTTATGAATATGGTCATGGAGAGAGTATTGATATTGTTGACCTTGTTGCTTATGACGATGATAGGCAGGTCTCAGGGACTTCCAACAGACGGACCTTTGACCATCCGTCCGTTGTTACAGCAGTTGGGCGAACGCTTGCTGAAAGGGAAGACGGGCAGTATCCTGGCCATCAATCCCGAGAATGGTGAGATTATCTGTTTGGCGACGAACACCCCACAAGGGTATGACGTGCGACAGGCTATCGGCAAACCGCAGGCTCCGGGTTCCACCTTCAAGACGGCTCAGGCTCTGACACTCTTGTCGGAGGGCATCATTACCCCAGAGACAAAGATGGAGTGCAACAGTGGTATCACTGACGGGAATATCAAGGTTGGTTGTCACAAGCACCGTTCGCCTTTGGATCTGAAAGATGCGCTGGCGCAGAGCTGTAACACTTGGTTTATCGTTAACTTCGGTTCAATGATTAATGACCGTTTTATGTATGAGTCGAAGGAGGAAGCTATCACCACTTGGCGCACTTATATGCAGTCGATGGGGTTGGGTGGTCCGATGCATATCGACATTGAAGGAGAGCAGGGCGGTCTGTTGGCGGGAGCCGACTATCTGAATCGCCGTTACAAGGACGGCTGGGACGGTAAGACCATCTGGTGGGCAGGTATGGGGCAGGGCGACGTGACCTGTACACCCTTACAACTTTGTAACCTCGCCGTGACAATCGCCAATCGTGGTTGGTATTATGTGCCGCATATCCACAAGGAGACCACGAACCAGCGCTATCTGACCAAACGGCAGACAAAGGTGGCAAAAGAGGCCTATGCACCAGTCATCGAAGGCATGTTTCTTGCAGTGGAGAATGGAACGGCCGCCAGCATCAAATCGTCTTACACCATCTGCGGCAAAACCGGCACCATCGAGAATCCTGGTGCAGACCACTCTGCCTTTATTGCCTTTGCGCCGATGAACAATCCGAAGATAGCTATTGCGGTCTATGTGGAGCATGGCGGATTCGGCGCTGATCTGGCAGCTCCGATGGCAGGCCTTATTATCGAGGCCTACCTGAAGGGGAAACTCTCTAAGGCATCAGAGGACAAGGCCAAACGAATTGAGGCCAAGCGTCTTTGGAAATGAATTATTCATCGTTTGCGCGATCATTATATAATTAAAGGCTGTTGTTTGTTTTTTTTACGGGAGGATTTGCTTAGGTTGGAATAATTTAGTATCTTTGCCGACGTAATGCAGTGGACTGACAGAATACGACAGGTTAAAATGATTCTTGTGGTGACGGCCATCGTGATTGCCGTGGCCTCTTTATTGGTATCGCACCTGTTGGTGAAGGATCTCCAGCGCGAGGAGCGCAACAAGATGGAGGTGTGGGCTCAGGCTATGCAGACACTTCAGGAGGCAGACGAAACAGCAGACTTGTCGTTGGTGCTGAGCGTGATACAGGGAAACAAGACCATCCCCGTGATAGTACTTGATCATGACGGAAATGTGATGGACTGCCGCAATATTGATGTGGAAGATGATGACTCAGCGGGATATGTGGCGGGCTATGGCAAGAAGTTGTATAAGGCGGGTAGCTACATCCTGGTGGGCGACTCTCTTGATTGCCAGTATGTGTGCTACGACGAGTCAACGATGTTGAAACGACTCTCACAATACCCTTATTGGCAGTTGGGCGTGGTTATGATCTTCGTGGTGGTTGCTATTTTTGCGCTTCTGGTGTCGAAGCGGGCTGAGCAGAACAAGGTCTGGGTGGGATTGTCGAAGGAAACGGCCCATCAGCTAGGTACGCCTATCAGCAGTCTGATGGCTTGGGTGGAGATCCTGAAGGAGAACTATCCTGACGACGAACTGATACCAGAGCTGGACAAGGACGTGAAACGGCTGGAACTGATAGCTGAACGTTTCTCGAAAATAGGGTCTCTTCCGGAGCCTGTGGAAGCCTCGATGAACAAGGTACTGGCTCATGTGGTAGATTATATGGATCGCCGTACGTCAAAGAAAGTGGAGATTGTCAGCCGTCTGCCAGAGCATGATGTCGTAGTGAAGATGAACGCTTCGCTCTTTGAGTGGGTTGTCGAAAACCTGTGTAAGAATGCCGTGGATGCCATGGAAGGCAGCGGCCGGATAGAACTGTCGCTGACTGACGAGACCTCGAGGGTAGTCATCGAGGTGACGGACAACGGGAAAGGCATCCGCAAAAAGGACATCAAGAATGTGTTTACGCCTGGTTTTACGACCAAGAAACGAGGCTGGGGCCTCGGCCTGTCGCTGGCCAAGCGTATCGTGGAGGAATATCACAAGGGACGGATTTTCGTAAAATCGTCAGAGGTGGGTGTGGGCACTACGTTCAGGATAGAGATGCCTAGGTGACTGTCGTAAATTGCACATTTTCCCCTTGGAGTGTGTAATTTCAGCCTTGTCAGAAGTCTGATTTTGTAGGAAAAACATAAAAAAAACAAATAAGCGTGTCGTAAATGAAAAAAAGTTTGTAACTTTGCAACCCAAAAGTGTGATTATGTGTAGTTTAGAGTTGTTGAAGGTTGACTTGAAAGGCCTGAAGGAAGATGAGACCTCTTTGGAATTCAGTCTTGATGATTCATACTTCGCTGCTTTAGACGATGCTGAAGTGAAGAAGGGGTCTTTGCATGTGTCGGTGTCTATACGCAAGACTTCCGGTTTTTTCGATCTCCTGATAAATGCTTCCGGCACACTGATCATACCTTGCGACCGTTGTCTTGACGATATGGAACAGCCGGTGGATACCGATACTCGCCTGTCTGTCAAGTTTGGAAGCGAAAATACAGAGGAAGGTGACACCATCGTTGTGGCTGAGGACGAAGGAATACTCGACCTGGCATGGATCATCTATGAGTCTGTTGTATTGGCAATACCCATCAGGCATGTGCATGCACCTGGCAAGTGTAACACGGCTGTGACGAATGTTCTGGAAGAACTGTCAGCTGACCGAAGCAGCGATGAGGAGTCCGACCAAGCGATAGACCCCCGATGGGAGAAACTGTTAAAGTTAAAATCGTAAATTGTTAAATCGTAAAAATAGTAATTGAATTATGGCACATCCTAAAAGAAGACAATCAAGCACTCGTCAGGCCAAGCGTCGTACTCACGACAAGGCAGTAGCTCCTACACTGGCAGTATGTCCCAACTGTGGCGCATATTATGTGTATCACACAGTATGTCCAACCTGTGGTTACTATCGTGGTAAGGTTGCTATCAAGAAAGAGGACGAAGTAGTTGAGTAATGAGTAAAATCAATGCGATAATCACCGGTGTTGGTGGCTACGTCCCCGACTATATTCTCACGAACGAGGAGCTGTCGAGGATGGTGGATACCAACGATGAGTGGATTATGACGCGTGTTGGTATCAAGGAGCGCCGCATCCTGACAGAAGAGGGCCTTGGCACAAGCTATATGGCCCGAAAGGCTGCCAAGCAGCTGCTACAGAAGACCGGAGTGGATCCTGATACTATCGATGCGCTGATTGTAGCCACATCTACGGCGGATTACACATTCCCGTCCACGGCATCTATCGTACTTGGCAAACTAGGACTGAAGAATGCAATGGCGTTTGATTTCTGGGGTGCCTGCTGTGGATTCCTCTATTCTCTTGACGTGGCCGCCTCGATGATTGAGAGCGGGCGTTATAAGAAGATTATCCTCATTGGTGCAGACAAGATGTCATCGGTTACCGACTATAAGGACCGTTCCACCTGTCCGCTATTCGGAGATGGTGCAGCAGCCATGCTCCTTGAGGGTACCGATGAGGAGAATATCGGCGTGATAGACTCTTACTTACGTACGGATGGTAAGGGACTCCCCTTCCTTCACATGAAGGCAGGTGGTTCCGTTTGTCCTCCATCACACTTTACGGTTAATCATCGTCTGCACTACCTTTACCAGGAAGGACGTACGGTGTTCCGTTATGCTGTCACGAACATGAGCAACGACTGTGCGTTGATTGCAGATCGCAACGGACTAGACAAGTCGAACATCCAATGGGTAGTACCCCATCAGGCCAACATGCGCATCATCGAGGCTGTGGCCAAGCGCTTGGACTTGACGATGGATCAGGTGATGGTGAATATTGAACATTATGGAAATACGAGTGCAGCTACAATACCATTGGCATTGTGGGACAACGAGAGTAAGTTGAAGAAGGGTGACAATATGATTTTCACGGCCTTCGGAGCTGGTTTCGTTCACGGCGCTTCGTATTACAAATGGGCATATGACGGAAGTAAGTAGTAAGGCCAACCATATCTAACAACAGAAGAACGCATGCCTCTCCGGGCAATGCGTTTTTTTGTCTAAACAGCAAGAATATGCATAAGGCAGGATTCGTGAATATCGTGGGTAACCCGAATGTAGGTAAGTCAACACTGATGAATCAACTCGTCGGTGAGAAGATTTCCATTGCCACTTTCAAGGCGCAAACCACCCGACACCGTATTATGGGTATCGTCAATACACCCGAAGCTCAGATAGTATTCTCTGACACACCAGGCGTGTTGAAACCAAATTATAAGCTGCAGGAGTCGATGCTGGCCTTTTCAGAGTCAGCCTTGCAGGATGCTGATGTGCTCCTGTACGTGACTGATGTAGTAGAGAATCCGGAAAAGAATCAGGACTTTCTAGGTAAGGTTGCACGTATGTCTGTTCCAGTCTTGCTACTTATCAATAAAATTGACCAGCTGGGTGAAAGTAAAGAGGAAGGAGTAAAGCGGAAAGAGGGAAGTCAGCAAGCGTTGAATGAAATCGTTGAGCGGTGGCATGGATTGTTGCCGAATGCCGAGATTCTTCCGATCTCAGCAAAGAATAAGTTTGGTATAGATATGCTTCTGAAGCGTATATTTGAGCTGTTGCCAGACTCTCCCCCGTATTTTGACAAGGACCAGTTGACTGATAAGCCAGCACGGTTTTTCGTCTCAGAAATTATAAGGGAGAAAATACTCCTTTATTATGATAAAGAGATACCATATTCTGTTGAGGTCTGTGTGGAACGCTTTAAAGAGGACGAGAAGCATATTCATATCAATGTAATTATCTTTGTGGAGCGCGACAGCCAAAAGGGAATTATTATCGGGCATCAGGGAGTTGCCTTGAAAAAGGTGAGTACCGAATCACGTAAGGCACTTGAGAAATTCTTTGGGAAACCAATTTACTTGGAGGTGTTTGTGAAGGTTGACAAGGATTGGCGGTCTTCAGAGAGAGAGTTGAATCACTTCGGGTATAATCCGGAGTAGAAGAGAGAGAAGTTAATGAAGTTAGGGAAGTTATAGAAGTTAAGGGATGGGAAATTTAGTAGCTATCGTGGGCCGGCCAAATGTCGGGAAATCAACACTGTTTAACCGACTTACCAAGACTCGCCAGGCGATTGTCAGCAGCGAGGCTGGTACAACTCGTGACCGTCAGTACGGAAAGTGTGAATGGAACGGCCGTGAGTTCTCTGTCGTTGATACTGGCGGCTGGGTAGTCAATTCCGATGATATATTCGAGGAGGAAATAAGGAAACAGGTGTTGATTGCTACCGAGGAAGCAGATTTGGTGCTTTTCTTGTGTGATATCAGCAATGGAGTGACGGGCTGGGATATGGATGTGGCTCAGATACTCCGTCGTGCCAAGTTGCCTGTTGTACTTGTTGCTAATAAGGCCGATGACGGGAAGGATCTCTATGATCAATACGATTTCTATAAGCTTGGTCTGGGTGACCCGTATCCTATCAGTGCCGCTACAGGTAGCGGTACCGGTGATCTTCTCGACAAAGTGCTTGAGATGTTGCCTGAAAAGGCTGGAGATGACTTGGAGGATGGTATTCCCCGTTTTGCGGTCGTTGGACGTCCGAATGTTGGGAAATCGAGCCTTATCAATGCATTTATCGGCGAAGACCGACATATAGTGACTGACATTGCCGGTACGACGCGTGACTCTATCTATACACGATATGATAAGTTCGGCTTCGATTTCTATCTGGTAGACACTGCGGGCATTCGCCGAAAGAATAAGGTGACTGAGGATTTGGAGTTCTATAGTGTCATGCGATCCATCCGCTCTATTGAGAATTCTGATGTCTGTATCCTGATGATTGATGCTACCCGTGGTATCGAGGCACAGGATATGAATATCTTCCAGCTGATTCAGAAGAATAATAAGTCTTTGGTAGTTGTGGTTAATAAGTGGGATCTGGTAGAAGACAAGTCTCAGATTGTTATCGACACCTTTACCAATGCCATTCGTCAACGTATGGCTCCCTTTGTGGATTTCCCTATCATATTCGCATCAGCCCTGACAAAGCAGCGAATCTTCAAGGTGTTGGAGACAGCAAAGCAGGTTTATCTGAATCGTAAGGCACGGATAGGTACGACAAAGCTCAATGAGGTGATGCTACCATTGATTGAAGCTTTTCCACCGCCTTCTGTCAAGGGTAAGTTTATCAAGATCAAATATGTGTCGCAGGTGCCTGACACGCAGATTCCTACTTTCGTGTTCTATGCCAACCTGCCGCAGTATGTCAAGGAGCCTTATAAGCGTTTTCTGGAAAATAAGATTCGTGAGAACTGGACGTTGACAGGTTCACCCATCAATGTATTTATTCGTCAGAAATGAAGATTGTAAAATCGGTACTGTCAGGCCTACTTGGATGGATGATGTTCTTAGCATGTTCGGGACCAACTTCTGAGGAAATGGCTTCACTTGCTGCTAAGGGTTTCTATGAGCATCTTATCCGAGGGGAGTATACACAGTTTCTCGAGGGTAAGGACGGGTTGGACAGAAATGCTGCTGAGGACTATTGGGGACAGTTGCTTGACAATTGCCATCATTTCATGCGTCAACAGGAAATAGTCCACAGAGGTATCAGTGAGGTGAGGGTTGTCAGTGCAAAGACCGATACTTTACAGAAGTATACTAATGTGTTTATGATGCTTTGTTTTGGTGACTCCACCAATGAAGAGATTGTGGTGCCCATGGTCGAACGTGACGGGAGGTGGATGATGAAATAATTGCGAATTAAATTATATATGATATGAAGAGAATAGTATCCTTTTTGTTTTTTGCCAGTTTGGGCCTTAATGCTTTTGCTCAGACAGATGGAAATGGATCGGCAATTTCGACTCTGAAGGAGTTGGAAAGTAATAGTCAGTCCAATTATATTCCAGTGTTTCAATATTGGAAGGAGCATGATATCTTCCAACATCTGGATGTATCTTTGACGGCTGGCACAACGGGTATAGGTATTGATGTAGCCTCTCCTATTACTAAGTGGGCTCAGTTACGTCTTGGCTATGAGTTTATGCCCCGATTTACTAAGATCATGAAGTTTGATATGACCATAGGTGGCAAGCCTGTTAGGAGCTATGATGAGGATGGAAATCGTGAAGAAACGACCTTTGACAGGATGAAGGATTTCCTATATGAGTTCACTGGTTATGATATTGAAGATCATGCAGACATGATCGGAAAGCCTACTATTAATAATCTGAAGGTACTCGTTGATGTCTTCCCATTTAAGAATAATCGTAATTGGCATTTCACTGCAGGTTTCTATTGGGGGCCATCCAAGTTTGCTGAGGCTGAAAATACGACAGAGACAATGGTGTCTCTGGTTTCTGCTGGTATTTACAACTCGATGTATGAGAAAGCTATTGCTGGTGAGCCGTTGATTGACTTTAGTAAGTTCCCTGATTTGCCTGATGTTTCCTATAAATTGACAGAACCTGTTATAGAAAAGTTCAAGTCCTTTGGTCGTCTTGGTTTTGCTGTTGGTTATTATTCCCATGATTTTGTTGACTCCAAAGGGGTTGAGCATAAAGCGGGTGAGCGATATATAGTGGAACCTAATGAAGACTGTATGGTTTTGGTGGAAGCCAAGTCTCTATCATTTAAACCTTATTTCGGCTTTGGCTATGGTGGGCGACTGATGAAGAATCGCGACGATTGGAAAATCTCTTTTGACTGTGGGGCAATGTTCTGGGGAGGAACACCAGATTTAATTGTTCATGACGGTGTTAATCTAACCAAGGATGTGGAGAATATTAATGGTCAGGTAGGTACATATGTTGACATATTGAAGGCTTTCAAGGTATATCCAGTTCTTAGTCTTCGTTTAACAAAGCGTATATTTTAACAGAGGATTGATTTATATTAATTGCCCACATGATTCATTTACTGTAATCATGTGGGCAAATTATATTATAAGCTTTATAACTTTTATTTGATAATCATTTTCTTTCCACCCTTGATATATACACCGGACTTTGGTGTTATACCTTCAGGGAGGCGAACACCTGTTAGCGTGTAAATTGAACCAGATGTGCTTGTTACTGACTTGATGTCCTTGATACCCGTTCCACCAATGGTCATGACATCAGCATCTCCAGGATTCACTTTTAGATAGGCCTTGTTCCCTCTCAGATACTGTGCGCCATATCTGTCTGTGACTAGCAGTTCCGGTCTGTCTTTGGCATTTATAAATGCAATTTCTCCCTTGGAATCAAGACCAAGTACACGCATTGTTGATGGATTGTAAGGAGTTACGTTCGTATGGCCAGCAACGCCCACAAGTGAGCAGTAAACGCCGCCTAAGAAATTCATACCTACAGAATTGTATCCTCCAGCAATAGGTTCAATCTTATTGTCTTCCGGATTGGCTGAATTGCATCGGATAATTACCGGGGTTGCGAATGGAATCACTTCATCTTTAATCTCCTCTAATGTAAAACTTGAACCACCGGCATTGCTTACATAAAATGCAGCCATTCCTGGAGATACTAATTTGAAATTGAATCCAGCATAGATAGTTCCGAAGTAGCCGCCATTTGATGTCTTAATATCAGGACGAATACCAATGAATTCGTTCGTCGTGTTAATAGGAATTATATTCCAACGGTTCATACCAGAACTACCGCTACCCATAATGTAACCATCCTCATCGCTCGGTGACCTGTCCATCAACTCTTTTGTGAAACCACTGTGTGTGCCTGACAAAATGTATACGCCGTTACTTACTTCCTTGATATCAATCGGCAATTTGTGGCTTGTCATTTCGTAGAAGCTTGAGCCTTGTCCGGCCAAATCATATTGACCATTTCCAAGTGATTTAATAAAAATAACGCAAGATGGGCTTACAGATACAGTGTCATAGTTTAAGTATGTACGTATACCTGCCAGATTAACGCTACCCGACGTTTTGTTAACTGGGTAGTTCTCGGGATTGGTATCGTTCAGACTTAAATATCTGCCTGTGTCTGCATTCTTAATGTGATAAAAGCCATCGGGAATTTGGGCTTTTGTCGTCATCATACTGCAAAAAGCAAGTATGAATAATAAACTGATTTTTTTCATTCTTTTTGTATTATGTTCTTATTAGAAAAGCCCAGCCCCTTTGTGGGACCGGGCTTGAAAGTCTTTATCTTATTGTATTATTCAGCAATACAGATTGATACACGGTTCATATCATTCTCTGCGAACGGCTGTACACGTGAGCCCTTGCTATCCCAGCTAATGCGGCTTTCTGCAATACCGTACTGCTCTTTCAGAGCCTTCACAACAACTAATGCACGTCCCTTAGCCAGACGATCGTTGATGCGGTTGTTACCAGTACCAGCGTCAGCATAACCGGTAATCATTACCTTTGAAGTCTGGTGTGCGTTCATGTAGTCTGCGATATCCTGTACCTTCTGCTTCTCTGAATCGCGGATGATGGTCTTGTTAATCTCGAAGAAGATATCGCGACGGAGTGGCTCTACTGCTGCAGGAACTGCGGGTCCAGGAACTTCCACGATCTTCTCCACAATCTTGTCCACGTAGCGAATCTCAGGCTCTGGAGCCGGGATGAAGCGAGTAGAGTAGGTGGGACCGAAGTTGTACTTGACACCTGCAAGCAGGTTGAAGTATGAATCGGGATTGCCTACCTTCTTGAAGTTGTAGCGGTCACTCAGCATGTTGAAGTTTCCTTCCAAACCAATGCTAAAGGCATCGTTGATGTGATAGTCTGCTGTCAGACCAGCCTGACCCTTGAAGAACAAGGTTCCATCATTATTGTACATCGGAGTCCAACCAAATTCATCCTGATGTACATAGGTATCCATGTATGACTTAGCATGTTTTGCATCATCATTCTCCATACGGTAGTTCAGACCGACACCGATGAATGCGCCGAAACTGACCTTACGGTTGGGGTTGTAGCCTGCAATGATATTCGAGAGGTCGAAAGTAAGATCGAGTGCAGGAGCAATATAGTTGTAACTGAAGTTATGAGCAGTGAAGTCTGCGTCATCTCTCCAACCAGTCTTGCTCTGCCAAGCGTTGATACTCAGACGGGCACCTACGGTCTTGGAGAACTGATATCCGATTCCACCCTGTATAGTGGGTGAAATCATTTTACCGAAATCAGCCTCACCCGTGGTGTACTGAGCACCTCCCTGAAGCTGGAGGTACCAGTGCGGCTCGAAGACATATTCTGTCGTGCCCTTCTGCTCCTGGGCAGATACTGAGAGTGCTCCCATCAGCATCAGGCAAGACAATATTGTTTTCTTCATTTTCATATCTGTTACTATTTTATTAGTTCTCGAATGTTAATTAGTTCACGTATACATGATATTTCTTGGTGATCACATATCCATAGTAGTCTACGCAACTCAGGATAATGGTGTATTCACCCTTCTCGCTCAAATCGAAGTCGTATGTCTGAGTTCTACCAGGCAGAACTTCTGACTGCAGCAGCGAGCCACCCTTCTTCAGTGCAACATACTTCTTGTAAGCAGGTGCGAGGAGCTCCATAGTGCCTGAAGTCAGATATGCGTGCATAGTACCTTTGTTGAAGATCATGCCCTCGCAAAGACGATCCATACCAGTGTTGGTCTCGAAGATGATAATCGGGGCAATAGCACGTGTGAAGAGGTGCTTGTTAATCCACTCTGACAACTGATCAGATGCCTTGTCAAGATACTTGTTGATACGAATAGCGGCAGCTTCTGCAGCATTACCCAGCGTGTAAGGCGAGAGTAACTTGGCAAGTTTCGAGTTGACAACATCCAAACCACCGTTCAAATTGACAGCCTTCTTCAGATCCTCAAAATATGCGTTATTGAATTTAACGGTCTCAGTCTTGCTGTTGCACTGTATTGCTACAGTTTTTTCGCTTTCGTTAATGCTCACGATTTTAACCGATACACCCATATAACCCCATCTCTCTCTAATTTCCTGAGCAAGTCTTGAGACAGCCTTTTCTAAGGCTTCTTCGATAATCCAGTTACCGTTCTTTGTCTTCTCATACTCCCAGAATGTATTGTATGACAGAGGCTTTATAGCAGTTGTAAGTAGTTCAATATCTGTCTGAGCTTTTCTGACGAGCTTACCATTGTTGTCTACGAAGAATGCCATTCTCTGAGGAGAATAAGAGGCGTTTGTCTTATAGTCAGTTTCATTGAGATCGTTCTTGAAGAGGCCGAATACCAAACCTGCAGCCTCTCTGATGAAGTTCTTGAATCTTGCTTTGGTAGATTTGTCTCCATTCTCGCCCTCAACTGCACGGACATCGTCGATGCGAGCTTTGAGGTCGTTTTGCAGTTTCTTCATGTCGATGAATTTCTCAATACCAAATCTTGTGGCATTCAGATCCTTCTCAGCGATGGTAGCATCAGCAACATACAATCCATTGTCAACCTTGTTGCCAGTCTCTACGAAATATGCTTTACCGAGTTGCCATGTGATTCTTGCTGTTGACTTGTGGATGTTGCTCAGTTTGACAGGAGAGATTTCACCTGCGCTGTTTTCAACAGTGATTGTCGTGAACTTAGAGATGTCAAGATTCTCATAATTAGTGGTGTTCACAGTGAAGTAAACCTGACCGGCGTTTCCGTAAGTGTCTGTAATCAGATCGCCTTCGAATCTCACAAATCCGTTGTAGGGCAGCTCGTCTTTCTCCAGATAGCAAGCGAACTCTTTACCACCTACGTTAAAGTCATAACCAGCATATGGGAACTTGTCGATGGTGTTGTCGTTGGAACCATAGTAAGCTGCCAGTGCTTTCATGTTAAAGCCAGGAAGGTTCACTACGCCAAAGACATCACTATTGGTAGCCTCAATTTTTGTGCTGGTAATGAAATCACCCATCACGAATTCGTCTAATCTCTGTAAGATGAGATTGACGGTCTCCCACAGTGTGCTGACAGAATCGCTCAGATTGTTGATGCGGTTGTCAATGAAGTTCAGAACGTTAGTGATGGAGTCTGTCTTTACAGTCTGATTGATAATCAGCTGGTTAATCACCTTGAGCATCGAATCATACTTGGCGATTTCTACTACAACGACGGAGTCAATACGTCTGTAAATGGTGGTATCTACACGGTGAGCAGTAGAGTCACAAGTACAGCCTGGGTGATCCGGACAATGGCAACCACAGCTGTCACACTTGCACCAGATGGTGTCTGTGTGGTGCGAACAATTGCACGAATTAATTGTGTCGAAGCGGACAATAAGGTTATTCAACTTAGCCTCGTTGTCACTAATAACCTTCTTCAGGCTGTCAATCTGAGCCTGCAGGTCGGCGCTTCTCTGTGCAAGTGCATTATAGATCGGCGAGATGTCGTCGTCTATGTTGTCCTTACAAGAAACAAATGATGATGTAGCAGCAAAAAGCAATGCTACCATCAAAAATCCGTTGATAAATTTCTTTTTCATTTGAACTTAAAAATTATAATTAAACATTTTAATATTGATATATCACGTTACGTATTTAGCTAATTCGGTGACAAAATTATGCAAATATTTTCAATTCTGCAAGAAAAATTTAATTTTTTTTATAAAAAACATCAATTTTCTTGCATTTTGGCGCGTTTGTTGCGTTTTTATCACCATTTTTTTGTCTTTTTATATGATTGGTGCGCCTGACAGGACTCGAACCTGCACGTTGTGAAACACCAGATCCTAAGTCTGGCGCGTCTACCAATTCCGCCACAGGCGCGGAAGAACGCTCTGTTTATGGGCCTTTATGCCCAAAACGGCTGCAAAGGTACGAATAATATTTCATTCTGCCAAAAGTTTTCTTGCAAATTCTATCAAAGTGTCCTTTCCCTTGACGAAATCCTTGTCGTCCAATGAGACGGCATAGTCAGGATCTATGCCGAACTCAACCTGTCGGCGGTCTTTGTCGTAGGAGGGACAAGCCGAGAAACGTACTGTCCATCCGTTGGGTAGGGTGTTGGTGAAAGGCAGTCCGCCTCCTCCTCCTGTTTTGTCTCCAACAATCTTCACGTTTGGAAAGCATTTCATATATTTCACGAAGTCGTTGGCCGCACTGAATACACTACGGTTTGTCAGTAATACAACTGCTTTTTGCCATCTGAGATTGGATGAAGGCTCAATATATTGCGGCTCCATTTCGGAGAAGTCGTTATGGCCTTTTCCCGTTTTGTGCTGTAGGTATCCTACAAGAGTTTTCTCGTTGCAGAAGCGTGCGGCCAGCTTTTCGGCATTGGTCAGGTCGCCTCCACCATTGTTTCGGAGGTCGATTATAAGTCCATTGCAGAAGGCGAAATGCTGTATAATCTCATTCAGTCCACTATCACCAACGGGACTAGAGAAACTGGCATAGTACATATATCCGATATTATCGTCGAGGATGCGGTAGCGCATGCCAGAAGCAATGCGATAGTCGGTGCCGAGATATTTTCGTTGCAGGGTGTCGCTGAAATTCGACGGATAGTCCTCGTGCCAGCTCCAATAGCGGCCGTTATCGAATGACGAGTAGAGGTTGACGTGCCCGTCGCGCAGTTCTCCCAGCATGTCGGTGAGCACTTCGAACAACTGGTATCTGCCGGTTTCTTCGCCCGCGCGTACCTTATATTTATTATATACTGCGTTCCAATCCAGTCCGTATTCATGTTGCTTGTAGTCGAAAAAGCAGTAATGCTCGTCGATAATCTTCCAGAGAGCCTCAAAGTTGCCCTGTGCCGTATCGGGGAATTCCTCCTCATCGACGCAGGATAAGACCAGGGGAGAGAGAGCCAACAGGGCTAACAGGGATAGCCAGGAGAGAAGTAACATGACCTTTCTCATGGTTGTGAGGGATTAGGGAAGTGGCGCACGATGCCGATCATCACGCGATGGGCATAGATGTGCTGCTTCAGGTTGTTGACTTGTGCCTGCTGGTAGTTACCTAGATAGCCGACTCTGAGAGACCATTTCTCTCCCGCCCGCCAGTCAATCGTCAGCATCTGACGGAAGGTGGGAGCGCTGATGAGGGTGGTGGGTACGATGTTATGGTCGTAGTTCCCGCGATTGAAGATTTCGTAGTACGACTGTCCGTAGTTGGGGCTGAACATGATACCCACGAGTGGCACGTTCAGTTCATAGCGCAACTGAAACTGTTGCTTGAACAGCGGGAAGCGGTAAGTGGCGACGGCAGCGGGCATCACGTTCAGGCTGAGTCTGGCCTGAGCGGGATTGTTCGAGCCTGTCATGTTATAGAGAAAGCCAAGGTTGGCATTGGCGAGTCCTCCTGCCTGTAGTTGCAGACGGTCGCCGAAGCATTGCCATTGGCGGTAGCGCCCCCAGTAGAGGTTGTAGTTGCCTTCCAGCATGTTGGCATCGCGGCTACGGTCTTTGGTAGACGAGAGGTCTATCTCATGCTCGATGAGGTTGTTCCATTGCTTAACGGGCTTTGCGCGTTCCTTAATATATAAATAGGAAAAGCCGATGCCTGAGAACTTCTCTTGTGTGATGTAGGTGTCGAGAATACGCGAATTCCCCACACCGATCAGATGTGAGGAGGTTGGTTCCTGTGCTTGGGAAACCAGCGGTGCCAGAGCGAAGAGTAGCGCAATGACCTTATTCTTCATCATCGAAAAGGCTTAGTTCCTTGGTAGAGGCAGGAGCAGAGGAGTGGGAAGGCTCTATGGGAGCTTCCTGGTCTTCCGGCTCATCCTGAATGTCCGACGATTCTTGATCTTCCGGCTCTTCCGGCGTCTCTGGGGGCTCTGGGAAACGGGTGGGCGGAAGCTCCTCGATGGTTTCAATCTGCCAGGTGGTCAATCGCTTACCCTTGGCCTTGTAGCCCTTGACGGCGATGAACTGCTCTGCATCGATTTCCTCCGAACCTCGGAACTCGTCAGCGCCTCCATAGGTCACCTTGATGAGCGGGTAGACGGTATCAGTCAGCAGGATAAGCTGCGAGACGGGATTGTCCGAGAGCCAGTTCTGCTTCTTCTTCGTGGCGTCCATCAGGA
>Ga0310691_10004563_pt1 | contig 15517 bp, 12 predicted proteins | sample 176DNAGHGlowgp2_FD_203887 | JGI IMG/M metagenome (GOLD analysis project Ga0310691, IMG submission 203887) | Sheep rumen microbial communities from Palmerston North, Manawatu-Wanganui, New Zealand - 1766 DNA GHGlow gp2 (v2) (version 2) | ecosystem: Host-associated > Mammals > Digestive system >...
CGGGATGCACGGAGGTTACACTCGATGACCTTCACTTCGCGGTTCTTGGCCAGGAACTGGATATTGAACGGACCGCTGATGTTCAGTTCGGCAGCGATCTTATGAGCAATCTTCTTGATCTGACGGATGGTGGAGAAATAAATGTGCTGTGCGGGGAATACCATCGTGGCATCGCCAGAGTGCACACCGGCATACTCAACGTGCTCAGAGATGGCATACTCGATCACCTCTCCCTTATCGGCTACGGCATCGAACTCAATCTCCTTCGTTTCGGTCATGAACTTCGATACCACCACTGGGAACTCCTTCGAAACCTCGGTAGCCATATTGAGGAAACGATGCAGCTCCTCTTCATCGTAGCAGACGTTCATGGCAGCGCCTGAGAGCACATACGAGGGACGTACGAGCACGGGATAGCCCACCTTGGCCACGAACTCCTTCACATCGTCAAAGCTCGTCAGAGCCCTCCATGCCGGCTGGTCGATGCCCAGTTTGTCGAGCATGGCGGAGAACTTGTCGCGGTTCTCGGCACGGTCAATATTCACAGGACTTGTACCCAATACGGGCACACCCTGCCGATAAAGCTTCATGGCGAGGTTGTTAGGAATCTGACCACCCACGGAGACAATCACACCACGCGGCTGTTCGAGGTCAATCACATCGAGTACGCGCTCCAGCGAGAGTTCATCGAAGTAGAGACGGTCGCACATATCATAGTCTGTAGAGACGGTCTCGGGGTTGTAGTTGATCATGATCGACTTGTAGCCCAGCTTTCTTGCGGTGTTGATGGCATTCACCGAGCACCAGTCGAACTCTACTGAAGAACCGATGCGGTAAGCACCTGATCCTAAGACTACTACCGACTTCTCGTTGTTGTAATAGTTGATGTCGTGCGCAGCCTTATATTGTTCGCCCACAGGATTTCCAAACGCGGGCGTGTGCGTGTACGTGAAATAGAGGTAGTTGGTCAGCTCGGGATGCTCTGAGGCCACCGTGGGGATGCGCTTCACCGAGGGAAGGATGCCCTTCTCTTTGCGATATTTGCGGACGGTCAGATTCTCCTTCTCCATATTGCCGCCCTGAGGCTTCAATACGAAGCGGGCAATCTGGAAGTCGCTGAATCCGCAGCGCTTCACCTCCAGCAGCAACTCGTCGGGCAGAGCCTCGAGAGAGTCATATTTCATCAGCTTGTGCTTCAGGTCAACGATATGCTTCAGGCGCTCCAGGAACCACACATCGATCTTTGTCAGCTCCTCGATGCGCTCTATGGTGTAACCCTCTTCGAGAGCCTGGGCGATGGCAAAGATACGGAGGTCAGTCGGGTTAGCCAGCTCTTCGTCGAGGTTATCGAACTTCGTATGATCGTTGCCCACGAAGCCGTGCATGCCCTGTCCGATCATGCGCAGACCCTTCTGGATCATCTCCTCAAACGAGCGGCCGATACTCATAATCTCGCCCACGGACTTCATCGAAGAACCAATCTGACGGCTCACGCCTGCAAACTTCGTCAAGTCCCAGCGGGGGATCTTGCAGATCATATAGTCGAGCTGCGGAGCCACGTATGCACTCGATGTGGTGCCCATCTCGCCAATCTGATCCAGCGTGTATCCGAGGGCGATCTTGGCAGCTACGAAGGCGAGGGGATAGCCGGTGGCCTTACTTGCAAGTGCCGAGGAGCGGCTCAGGCGGGCGTTGATCTCGATGATACGGTAGTCGTTGGTCTCGGCGTTGAATGCGAACTGAATATTACACTCACCGACGATGCCCAGATGCTTCACGCACTTGATGGTGATCTCCTGCAGCATCTTCACCTGCTCCTCCTTCAGCGAGCATGTCGGAGCCACCACGATCGACTCTCCGGTGTGGATGCCGAGCGGGTCAAAGTTCTCCATCGAAGCCACGGTGAAGCAGCGGTCATTGGCATCGCGGATGCACTCGAACTCGATCTCCTTCCAGCCCTTCAGCGACTCCTCTACAAGGATCTGAGGCGCAAAGGTGAAGGCAGACTCAGCCAGCTCGATGAACTTCTTTTCGTCGGGGCAGATACCCGATCCGAGACCTCCGAGGGCATAGGCAGAGCGGATCATGATGGGGAAGCCGATCTCGCGGGCGGCCTTCAGCGCATCCTCCATCGACTCTACGGCGTGGCTCACGGGCACTTTCAGGTCTACCTCGCCCAGCTTCTTCACAAAGAGGTCGCGATCCTCTGTGTTCATGATAGCTTCCACGCTGGTGCCAAGCACCTCTACGTCGTATTCTTTCAGTGTGCCGTTCAGATAGAGCTCCGTGCCGCAGTTCAGGGCCGTCTGGCCGCCGAAGGCCAGCAGGATGCCGTCAGGGCGCTCCTTCTTGATGATTTCTGTCACGAAGTGCGTATTCACCGGCTGGAAATACACCTTGTCTGCAATACCTTCACTGGTTTGGATAGTGGCGATGTTTGGGTTAACGAGAACGCTCTTGATGCCTTCTTCGCGAAGGGCTTTCAATGCTTGTGAACCAGAGTAGTCAAACTCTCCTGCTTGTCCGATCTTCAAGGCACCCGATCCGAGTACCAACACCTTTTTCAGTTCTTTTTTCATTTTTTGGGTTGATTTTGTATCCTTGTTTCTTAATCGCGTGCAAAGGTACGATGTTTTTCGTAAACCACCAAATTTTGATGTCTGCTTTCGTGTTAAATTTGCACGTTTTTGATGCAATTTCCCATAATTAAATTTTAACGGCATATTTATGCACTTTGAGCAGCTCAATCCCCGACTTTCATGTCCTCAGACTCCGGCTTTGCAGGCTTCGGTTCTCACGTCTTATGCCGATGCCTACTGTGTATCATTGCTGAAATATAGGACATGATCTGCCTTATGTGGCTTGTTGGGCGATTTGTCGGTTCATCGATGACAGATGACAGATGACAGTTATTTGAAAATCGGTGTATGATAAAGATAAGTATTATATATATTATAATATATATAATACTTATATCTCTATCTCTTTTTAAATTCAAATAACTGTCATCTGTCATACTGTCATCGGTTGTGTGCTTCATACGTTCATTTCCTAATTCGGCGGCATCTTGCAAAAAAGTGCCCCTTATGCGATGCTAAAAATTTGGAGGTTCCAAATATTATTCGTAACTTTGCAGCACAGTTCATGAATGGGTTGAAATGAATAACGAGATATTGAGCCAACTGAATGAGAGTCAGCGAGTTGCGGTGGAGTACTGCGACGGGGCGAGTCTGGTGATTGCGGGAGCAGGATCGGGGAAGACGAGGGTGCTGACGTATAAGATCGCGTGGCTGCTGGAGAAAGGAAAGGAGCCTGGAAATGATCCGATCAGGCCGTGGAATATATTGGCGCTGACGTTTACCAACAAAGCGGCTCGGGAAATGAAGGAACGCATAGGCCGGCTGGTGGGCGAGGAAGAGGCGAGATATTTGCAGATGGGAACATTCCACAGCGTGTTTGCACGCATTTTGAGGGCAGAGGCAGAGAAAATCGGCTATAATCCAAACTTCACCATCTACGACCAGAGTGACGCACGATCGCTGGTGAAAACGATCATCAAAGAGATGGGCCTCGACGACAAGGTATACAAGCCCTCGTCGGTGGCCGACAGGATATCGATGGCCAAGAACCACCTGCTGCTGCCGCAGGCCTATGCACAGAGTTCATGGGCCAAGGACGATGCCAGCCAGAAGCGCCCGCAGGTATATAATATATATATAAGGTACGCGCAAAGATGTCAGCAGGCCAATGCAATGGACTTCGATGATCTGCTGGTGCAGACGTGGGTGTTGTTCCAGAACCATGAGGATGTCAGACGGAAATACGTTGAGAAGTTCCATTTCGTGCTCGTTGACGAGTATCAGGACACTAACTTTGCCCAGCAGGCCATCGTCTATCAACTCACAAAGGAGCGTCAGAAGGTGTGCGTTGTGGGTGACGATGCCCAGAGCATCTATTCCTTCCGAGGGGCGAATATCGACAATATCCTCAACTTCCAAAACCAATACACCAACGCCAGGCTCTTCAAGCTCGAGCAGAACTATCGCAGCACGCAACTGATCGTGCAGGCTGCCAACTCGCTGATACGGCGTAATGAGCGGCAGATTCCGAAGAATGTGTTCTCGAAGAACGAGCATGGCGAGCGGCTGCAACTGAAGCCTGCCTATTCGGACAAGGAGGAGGCGATGATAGTGACGCAGGACATCAAGCGGCTGCGGAAGCAGGATCACTGCAATTGGAGCGACTTTGCCATCCTCTATCGTACGAACTCGCAGAGCCGGTCGTTTGAAGAGCAGATGCGCAGAGACAACATCCCGTATCGCATCTACGGCGGTCTGAGCTTCTACCAGCGCAAGGAGATCAAGGACGTGATTGCCTACTTCAGGCTGATTGCCAACCCCAACGATGAAGAGGCCTTCAAGCGCATCATCAACTATCCCGCAAGAGGCATCGGCGATACCACCGTAGGCAAGATCATCCAGACGGCACAGACATACGGTGTCAGTCTCTGGCAGGTGATTAAGGAGCCCGTGTTGTTCCACATGGAAGTCAGCAAGGGAACGATGACGAAGATTCAGGCGTTCCGCGAACTCATCGAGGGCTGGATGGGGCGCATCAATACCGAGGACGCCTACACGCTGGGGCATGACATCATCATGACCTCCGGCATCAGCAAGGACATCTACTCGGGACGTAACCCGGAGGATATATCCCGTCAGGAGAACCTCGAGGAGTTTCTCAGCGGCATGCAGGACTTCGTGGAGAGCCGTAAGGAAGAGGATTTGGGTGATGAAATCTATCTGCCGGACTTCCTGCAGGAGGTGGCACTGCTGACGGATCTTGATAGCGATGAGGGTGACTCGAACGATAAGGTAACGCTGATGACCATCCACTCGGCGAAGGGTTTGGAGTTCCCGACGGTTTTTGTCGTGGGCCTCGAGGAGAATATCTTCCCCTCTCCGATGTGTACCAATTCGATGCGGGAACTTGAAGAAGAGCGCCGGTTGCTGTATGTGGCCATCACCAGAGCTGAGAAGCATTGCATATTGACGTGCGCCCAGAACCGTTTCCGCTACGGACGGATGGAGTATGACACGCCATCGAGATTCATACGCGACATTGACCCTGAGTTGCTCGATGTGCATTCGGAATCGGGTGGGGGGAGTGTCTTCGGTTCGTCTGAACGTAAGGCGTATAATCGATACGATGGAGGTGCTTACGGCACAGGCAATACGGGCGGATACAGCAGGACTTCGCGCGGCTATGAGAGCGAGAGCCCAGAGTGGATGCAGAATCCGAGGCCGGTGGCTACGCAGTTCAAGGCTGATCCCAAACCGAGAGCCGTTGCTCCGAGGCAGCCGGAGAAACCTGTGGATCCATTCGGTGAGGGATTCAAGCGCCTCTATCAGCAGCAGACGGGCAAGACATTGTCAACGCCGGGTTCACCTCAGTCAGCGTCACGTCCCAGCACACCTTCAAGTGGCAATTTCCGCCCTGTCAGCCGAGCCGTGCCTCCACGACCGATGGCCTCTGATGCCTCTGCCTCTGATCTCCGAGAGGGTGTTACCATCGAGCATCAGCGCTTTGGCATTGGCAAGGTGGTAAGGATAGAGGGAACGGGTGAGAATACCAAGGCCACCGTTGAGTTCCGCAATACGGGCACCAAGCAGTTGCTTTTGAAGTTCGCAAAGTTCAAGATCGTAGGCTGAAATCTCACAGTAGGGACAGTCCCTGATGTGACAAAAAATTAGAGCGACTCATTATCGGGTCGCTCTATCTGTCTGTGGCCAGTCTTCGGCAGGTGTCGCTTTTTTCGGAGCCATTCAGCCTTGCGGGCTTCGTAGTCTTCGTGATGCTTCTCCAGGTATCCGTCAGCCATGGTCATTGGTTCTTGAACGAGGCATAGATCACTTTCACCTCGATGGGGCTGTCCTTACCGCCTACAAGCTTTGTGCTGCAGAGTCCCATCTGGTTGGCCACAACAGCAATGCTGCTCGATGAAGAGCCCGTCTGGGAGACGGAAATGGGCACCAGCATGACCTTGTTCCAGTTGGGGTGCTTGCTGAGCCAGTCGGGATCTGAGGCAAGGCCCTTGGCTTTGTTGTTGCTCAACAGCGTTATCAGATTGCCGATATTGCTGAAGCTGTAGCAGTTGCTTGAAGACAGCGAGGCAATATACGAACTCTTGTAGTCGTAGTCTTTTTCTTCCTCGAAGAATGTCTTCAGGCTGTCCGTGGGAAGCATGATGATATTCTTGGGGGCACTCAACAGGTAGGGCTGTTGTATGGCGGAGTTCTCGCGTTTGAAATCGATGCTTACGGAGAGTAGAGAGTCGTTGGTGTGGCTCTGCGTAATCTCGTCTACGGGCATTGTAACTTCCGTGAAGATGCCAGAGGGAGACTTCAGGTAAGTGCAACTCTCATCGCTTACGAGTCGGCGTAAGGCTTCTTTATCGTTGGTGATTTTCGTTGTCTGCAGTACTTCGGGAGTCGAAGATGAGCTGAGATATGAGACGAGCGTTTCCGAGTTTTTCTTGTAGCGATAATACACTCTGATCTGCATCTCCTGGATCTTTGCCATCAGTCCAAGGCCGTCACCCAGCTCGAAGTAGAATCCGGGGCATAGTGAATGGATGAACGCGTAGGAGTTCTTGAAGTATTCGGGATGCTCATAGAAGTTGCGCAGGAGGTAAGTGCCGTAATTCCTGTAGGTAACGCCGTTCTTGTCGGTGTATGGATCGTTGAGCGCAATGCGCACAATGTCCTTATAGTCTTTCAAGGCACGGATGCTGTCCGAATAAGTCAGGTTGATCATGGTGAACAGCATGCTCTTCTTCAGACCGTCCTTCCTGATGAATCCGTTGGCTTTCGGGTCGTAGTTGGAATAGTAGGTCACCTTCTCGTCCATCGGCCTGTCCAGCTCGAGCATATTCAATTTGAGCGAGGCCAGGGAGTCACCGAAGCAGTTGCTTTTGTCGAAGGTAAGCCACAGGTCGCACGAATCAGCAATGACGCGCCCTTCTCCGTCCAAGGAGAGGATGTCGCTGACATTAGGCAGTATGAGGCCCTCCTGCATATTGAACTGGGCCATGAACTCCGTCTTGATGTATGTATTTGTCTCAGGGTCTTTAACCTGCCCGAAGTAGGTCTCATTGTTGCGGGCGTATACGGAGTCGACCTGTACAGATCTTGTGAATGCCTTGAATGTGCTGGCCGATACTTCAAGTACGTCGCTCGAATTGGTTAGCGAAGACCCGAGGGTGTCGGTGTCTACGCTGCAAGAAATAACCGCCATTGCCGTGAGTGCAATCGCTGTCAATGATTTGGTTTTCATGTGTCGTGTTTTCTTTATATGATTCCCTCGTCTATTCTTCAGTAGGGTAGAGCTGGTCATAGAAGTCATCGCAGGCTTCTGCTAACTTCTCTGTATAGCCGAGGATGGGTATGTTCTTGTTTCGGGCATAGGCCAGCAACTCGTCGTTGACAAGCTCTTCTGCTTGAACCACACCGTCGCTGTAGTCAATGGCCAGTTTGCCGAGTTCGATAAAGTCAAAGTTGTCATTGTAGCCTGACAGAAGATCGGCATGAACGTCGCGGAATTCAAGGCATTTCTTGAAGTTTGTCCCGAGGTCTTTTTCCAGCTTCTGTGTGAATAGTGACGTAATGACCTTTGATTCTGCAAACGACGGCTCGTCGTGATAGGCCGTCTTCACATAGAGGGGCACGACGGCGCTCATCCAGCCCTGACAGTGGATGACGTCTGGCACCCAACGGAGCTTCTTCACAGTTTCTAATACGCCGCGCGCGAAGAATATGGCTCGTTCACCATTATCGGGATAATCCTCGCCCAGCTCGTCCTTCTCCATCAGACGCTTGCCGAAGTAATCGTCGTTATCAATGAAATAGACCTGCACTTTCGCTGATTGTATCGAAGCAACTTTGATGATCAGCGGGTGGTCAGTATCGTTGATGATAAGGTTCATGCCCGACAGACGGATAACTTCGTGCAACTGCCCGCGGCGCTCATTGATGGTTCCCCATTTTGGCATGAACGTACGAATCTCATGGTTGCGCTCTTGGATGGTCTGAGGCAAAATCCTGCCCATGAGCGACAAGGAATTGTCAGGTGTATACGGAGAAATCTCCTGATTGATGAATAGTATCTTCTTCTTTGCCATCTTATGTAATTTTACTTTGCAAAGGTACAAAAAAAATTCCGCATATCCATGTTTCTTGATTCGTTTTTAGCAAAAAGTGACACTTTTAGGGACTTTTTTGGATTATTTTGTGAAAAAAACTTGAAAAAACTTGCATCGTATCAAATTATTTCGTATATTTGCACATTAATCAACTAAAGCGTTTCGTAAAATGGCTAAGTACAACATTACACCCAAAAAAGAAAAGAAAGCGTCTTACAGGGGCCTTGTGAGCCCTAAGATGATGGATGAGATGCAGGAAAAGATCATGAACATTATTGTGATGGAAAAGAAGTACCGTGACAAGGATTATTCCGCCAAGAAACTCGCTGAGGATCTTGGAACAAACACCCGGTATATCTCTGCGGTCGTCAATGTTCGGTTCCACATGAACTACACCTCGTTCGTCAACAAGTATCGTATCGATGATGCAATGACGCTGCTCGTTGACAAACGTTATCAGGATCTCCGCATGGAAGAAATCAGCGACATGGTGGGCTTCTCCAATCGGCAGTCGTTCTACGCATCCTTCTACAGAATCGTTGGCATTACACCGCGTGCGTATCGGTTGCAGCACTTGAAACAGCATCCGGCTATGATGGCAAAGCGCTCGAAGAAGAAATCCTCATGAGTGAATCTGAGTCCTTGGATTTCCATTACCAGGATGAGCGTTTTGCAGACTTGCAGATGCTCAGATACCAACTTACAGGCTTTGAACGTTTGACTGTAAGGCAGAAAGTGCTGATCTACTATCTTTCTAAAGCCACACTATACGGCAGAGACATTACTTTTGACCAGTTCGGGAAATATAACCTCCGCATCCGCAAAATGTTGGAGGTTGTGTATACGGATATGACTGTTGACCATTCAACGGATGCTTTCAAAGCCTTGGAAGTATATCTGAAACGTGTGTGGTTTTCCAACGGCATCTATCATCACTATGGCTGTGAGAAGTTCATACCGGGCTTCTCGTCTGACTATCTGCGCGAGCAGCTGTACAAGGTTGGCGAGGCACGTCTGCCGCTGAAACCGGGGCAAACCATCGATGCTTTCTGTGATGAAATCTTCCCGGTCATTTTTGACAAGGATGTTCTGTCCAAGCGTGTCAATAAAGCTGACGGAGAGGATTTGGTTCTGACATCGGCCTGCCATTTTTATGAGGGTGTTACCCAGGCAGAAGCTGAGACGTTCTATGATTATATGAAGAAGAACGAGCCCATGAAGGATACACCTCCTTCTTTCGGACTCAACTCTACTCTTGTTAAAGAAAACGGAGTCGTTCAGGAAAAGGTATGGTCAGCCAAGGGTTGCTATTCCAAGGCAATCAGTCATATTATCTATTGGTTGGAAAAGGCTGCAGAGGTAGCTGAAAACGAGCAACAGAAAAAGGTTATATCGCTGTTGATAAGTTATTATGAGTCAGGCGATTTACAGGCTTTTAATAAATATTGTATCGAATGGTTGAAAGACCATAGTTCGGATATAGATTTCATTAACGGCTTCATAGAGGTTTATGGTGATCCGCTGGGGTTGAAGGGCTCATGGGAGGGTCTTGTCGAATATGTTGACGAGGAGGCCACCAGTAGAGCAATGACCATCAGTCAGAATGCACAGTGGTTCGAGGATCATTCACCTGTCGATGCCCGCTTCCGAAAACCTGTAGTAAAAGGCGTCTCGGCCAGGGTCATCTGTGCTGCTATGCTTGGCGGCGATGAATACCCCTCTACCGCTATCGGCATTAACCTGCCGAATGCCGATTGGATCAGGGCGCTCTATGGCTCCAAGAGCATTACCATCAGCAACATCACCGATGCATACAATAAGGCTGCTCATGGCAGCGGATTTAAGGAGGAGTTTGTTATCGACGGCAATACGCTTCAGTTGATTGAGAAATACGGGGATGTATGCGATAATCTCCACACCGATCTGCATGAGTGCTTAGGACATGGGAGTGGACAGCTTTTACCAGGGGTCGACCCAGATGCCTTGAAGGCATATGGTAATACGATAGAGGAAGCGAGGGCTGATCTATTCGGACTCTATTATATAGCCGACCAGAAGTTGGTTGAACTGGGGCTGACACCTGATTTGGAAGCGTACAAAGCCCAATACTATACTTATATGATGAATGGTCTGATGACTCAGCTCATTCGTATAACACCCGGCAATCAGATCGAGGAGGCGCATATGCGCAATCGGGCTTTGATAGCTCATTGGTGTTATGATAACGGTCATGCTATACGGATCATAAAGCGTGACGGCAAGTCTTATGTGGAGATTACCGATTATGAGGAGCTCCGCAGACTCATAGCTGCTCTCTTGTCCGAAGTCCAGCGAATCAAGAGTGAGGGTGACTTTGAGGCAGCTCGCCAACTGGTGGAACGTTATGCGGTGAATGTCGATGCAGAGTTGCATAAGGAGGTGCTTGAGCGATATCAGCGTCTGGACTTGGCTCCGTATAAGGGTTTCATCAATCCGATGATGCTGCCAGTCAGTGACGGCGACGGCAATATCTCCGATATCCTTTTATATTATGGTGAGAGTTATGCACATCAGATGCTCAGATACAGCTCTGAATATGGAACACTGATATAACTGCAGCAATGGATGTCAACAGTCAGGTGAAGGAAATCAAACAGTCGTTCCGTCAGATGATGGATGGTGCCGTTGCTCAGTCAATGCGTGACAAAGGTGTTGACTATCATTTGAATTGGGGTGTTACCCTGCCACGATTGCGTGAGAAGGCAGATGAACTCAAGCAAAAGTGCAATGGTCAGGGTTCTTCGTTCAGTATCTACGACCTTGCCATTGCTTTATGGAAAGAAAACGTGCGGGAGTGCAAGATTCTGGCTACGATGATTATGCCGGCTGACAAAGTGCTGCCTGAAGTGATAGATATCTGGATGGAGCAGACAACCACTCAGGAGATTGCTGAGCAGGCGGCATTTAACCTGTATCAGTATTTGCCGTTTGCACCAGAGAAAGCTTATACATGGATGGCCTCCGATAAAGAGCTTTTTCAGCTCTGTGGCTTTCATATCCTCACGCGGCTCTTCATGAATGGCCAGGAACCGAACGAACGCGGAATCAACGAATTCATCGATCAGGCTTTGGCCGCTTTGCAAGGTGATAGCATTGCCGTCAGGAAGGCTGCCATGGCTAGCATCCAGCGCTTTGCCGAACTTGGAATTATGTATGAAAGATTAGCCAAAAGCGCAATAAAATCCATTAATTTAGATTTTTTATAAATAAACTTGCGTCTGTCTCCTTGAAAAGTCGTACCTTTGTCCGGTTTTCAAGAAAATGACAGTCCTACAATGGCTATTTCTAACAAGGAAAGTGTAATCAGTGCCGTTGAGCGCATATTGGATAACTATCTTGAGATGAACAATCATCGCAAGACTCTTGAGCGCTATACCATTCTCCGGGCTGTATATGGCATACACGGACATTTCACCCTTGAAGATTTGAGTGCTAAGATGATAAATGAAATGAACTTTCACGTCAGCAGGGCCACACTTTACAATACACTCAATTTGTTTATGGCTCTGAGATTAGTGATACGTCATCGTTTTCAGGGAACAACGAAGTATGAGGCTTGCTATGATAATAACAGCCATTGTCATCAGATATGTACAATGTGCGGAAAGGTGATGGAGGTGAAATCTCCTGAGATTATCGCAGCGGTGGAAAATATGCCTACCAAACGCTTCCGAAAAGACGGCTTCACGCTTTATGTCTACGGCATGTGCAGTACTTGTCAGGCAAGGGTTACCAAACGTAAAAAACACGAGAAGACAGTAAAAACAAAACCATAGATTATGAACAAAGGAAAAGTTGATGTCCTGTTGGGTTTGCAATGGGGCGATGAGGGAAAAGGAAAAGTGGTTGACGTGCTGACCCCGAAGTATGATGTGGTGGCTCGCTTTCAGGGCGGACCTAATGCAGGTCATACCTTGGAATTCGAAGGGCAGAAGTATGTGCTGCGGTCGATTCCATCGGGTATCTTTCAGGGCGGCAAGGTGAACATTATCGGCAATGGTGTTGTGTTGGCGCCAGATCTGTTTATGGACGAAGCAAAGGCACTCGAGGCCAGCGGTCATGAATTGCATACCCATTTGCACATCTCGAAAAAGGCTCATCTCATCATGCCAACCCATCGTGTGCTCGATGCTGCCTATGAGGCTCAGAAGGGTAAGAACAAGGTGGGCACCACTGGCAAGGGTATTGGCCCGACATATACCGATAAAATCAGCCGTAACGGTCTGCGTGTCGGTGATATTCTTGAGAACTTCCCCGAAAAGTATGCTAAGGCCAAGGCACGCCATGAGGCAATCCTGAAGTCGTTGAACTTCGAGTACGACATTACCGAGGTAGAGAAGAAATGGTTGGAAGGCGTTGAGTATCTGCGCCAGTTCCCCATCGTAGATTCTGAGCATGAAATCAACAACATTCTCAAGAGCGGTAAGAGCGTCCTTTGCGAGGGTGCCCAGGGTACGATGCTTGACATTGACTTCGGCAGCTATCCTTTCGTGACTTCTTCCAATACAATCTGTGCGGGTGCTTGCACTGGCCTCGGAATCGGCCCGAATAAGATCGGTGATGTCTATGGTATCATGAAAGCCTATTGTACCCGTGTCGGTGCAGGACCATTCCCGACAGAACTGTTCGATGAAACGGGCAAGACCATTCGTGATCTTGGACACGAATATGGAGCTGTTACAGGTCGTGAGCGCCGTTGTGGGTGGATTGACCTCGTGGCTCTGAAATATTCTATTATGGTCAATGGTGTCACCCAACTGATCATGATGAAGAGCGATGTGCTCGATGGCTTCGATACTATCAAGGCCTGTGTGGCTTACAGGCAGAACGGCGTTGAAATCGATTATTTCCCTTATAATATAGAAGAAGGCATCGAACCTGTTTATCATGAAATGCCGGGATGGAAGACTGATATGACTAAGTTCACAAGCGAGGATCAGTTCCCGAAGGAGTTCAATGATTACATCGCATTCCTTGAAAAGGAACTTGAGACACCAATCAAGATTATTTCCATCGGTCCTGACCGCGATCAGACCATCGTCCGTAGTTAAAGATTAATCGTGTCCCCAAAAAGAAATATGGCACAGAAACCAAGTATCCCTAAAGGAACGCGTGACTTCTCCCCTTTGGAGATGGCTAAGCGTAATTATATCTTCGATACAATCCGTCAAGTCTACCAGCTTTATGGGTTCCAGCAGATTGAGACGCCTGCGATGGAAACGCTCCAGACACTGATGGGTAAATATGGCGAAGAGGGTGACAAACTACTCTTCAAGGTATTGAACTCCGGTGACTGTTTGGCTAAGGTCACTGATGATGAACTTCGTGAGCGCAATGCGCTCCATCTGGCAGCCAAGATGTGCGAGAAGGGTTTGCGTTATGACCTTACTGTACCCTTTGCCCGCTACGTGGTGATGCACAGGGATGAACTGCAGCTTCCCTTTAAGCGTTATCAGATGCAGCCTGTATGGCGTGCCGATCGCCCTCAGAAAGGCCGCTACCGTGAGTTCTGGCAGTTCGACGGCGACATTGTCGGTTCAGACTCCCTCCTTAACGAGGTGGAACTGATGCAGATTGTTGATACAGTGTTCTCCCGTTTCGGCGTTCGTGTGCAGATTAAGATTAACAACCGTAAGATTCTGACTGGTATAGCTGAAGTCATCGGTGCTGCCGACAAGATTGTTGACATTACCGTAGCCATTGACAAGCTTGATAAGATTGGTCTTGACAACGTGAATCAGGAATTGCGCGAGGACGGTCTCTCTGAGGATCAGATCGCCAAACTTCAGCCCATCATCTCCCTCGAAGGTTCCAACGATGAGAAACTTGATACGATTGCACAGGTGCTTGCCGATAGTGAGACTGGGTTGAAAGGAGTGGAAGAGAGTCGTTATATCCTTGATACACTGAAGAATGCCGGACTGAAGAACGAGATTCAGCTCGATCTTACTCTTGCTCGCGGTTTGAATTATTATACGGGAGCTATCTTCGAAGTGAAGGCTCTCGATGTGCAGATAGGTTCCATCACTGGCGGTGGCCGTTATGACAACCTTACTGGTATCTTTGGCATGCCGGGCATCTCTGGGGTGGGTATTTCCTTTGGTGTCGATCGTATTTTCGACGTGCTTAATGCACTTGAAGCTTATCCCAAGAATGCTGTTGTAGGCACACAGCTGCTCTTCATCAATTTCGGTGAACAGGAGACTGCTTATTGTCTGCCTGCCGTTGCTAAGGCACGTGAGGCTGGCATCCGAACAGAGATTTATCCCGACAGTGCGAAGATGAAAAAACAGATGTCGTATGCCAATGCCAAGCAGATTCCTTTTGTCGCCCTGGCTGGCGAGAACGAGATGGCAGAGGGCAAGCTTACCTTAAAGAATATGATGACTGGAGAGCAACAACTTGTTGCAATAGAAGAACTTATAGAAAAATGTAAAATCGTAGGATAACCTGATATGAAAAGAAGTCTAAGGATAATCATCTGTGCAATTTGTGCAGTCTGTGGCTTTATTTCTGCTACGCCCGACAAGCACACGACAATCTTTGTAATTGGCGATTCCACCGCAGCCAATAAGGACACTACCGGTGGAAAGGTGGAGCGCGGCTGGGGTATGATGCTACAGCAGTGCTTCGATGCCGATTTCATCGTAGTTGACAATCACGCAGTCAACGGCCGTTCCTCTAAGAGTTTCTTGGATGAAGGCCGATGGGATAAGGTCTTGGAGAAGATTCAGCCTGGTGACTATGTCATTATCCAGTTTGGCCATAACGATGAGAAGGCGCAGCCTGCCCGTCATACCGACCCAGGCTCTACCTTTGACTACAACTTGGCCCGCTATGTCCGTGAAACGAGGGAGAAGGGGGGTATCCCTGTGCTGATGAATCCCGTGGTACGTCGCAATTTCTTCATGTTGCCGCCCGAGGTGGCTGACGATGAGCAGCTGCGTAACACCATCTTCAGCGATACCGAACATCTCGTGGAGGGTGATTCACTTAACGACACCCACGGCCTCTATCGTGTGGCACCTCGTGACGTGGCCCGTCGCATGAACTGCCATTTCATCGATGCCAACCGCATCACCCACAACCTTGAGCAGGGCCTTGGCCGTGAGGCTTCAAAGAAGCTCCACATGTGGTTTCGTCCCGGTGAGGAACCCAGCCTGCCGAAGGGCAAGCAGGACAATACACATTATAATATTTATGGCGCTCAGGTTGTTGCCAACCTCTTGGCCGATGCCCTCTGTGAAGAGGTTCCCGTGCTGAAGGCCTACCGTGTGAAGA
>Ga0310691_10004565_pt1 | contig 15514 bp, 10 predicted proteins | sample 176DNAGHGlowgp2_FD_203887 | JGI IMG/M metagenome (GOLD analysis project Ga0310691, IMG submission 203887) | Sheep rumen microbial communities from Palmerston North, Manawatu-Wanganui, New Zealand - 1766 DNA GHGlow gp2 (v2) (version 2) | ecosystem: Host-associated > Mammals > Digestive system >...
AAGAATCGGTCTTGGAAAAGGTGGCCGCATCTATGGTATTTATTGTTGTACCAGCGGGCAAAACGTGTTCCAAGACTCCGGAAAAAGGTTGATAAAATTTCAGGCTTGGCATTGATGAGCAGATGGATATGATTGTCCATCAAACAGTATGCATATATATCGATATCGTATTTTGTCCGGCAATCTGACAACATCAGGAGAAATTTACTGTAATCGGAGTCTTCCTCAAAGATAATATGCTGATTTACAGAACGCAGAACGACATGATATATGCCTGAAGAGCTGATGATCCGTGGCTTTCTGGGCATAATCACTCCTTAGAAAAAATAGATTATTATCAATTGTAATACAAAGAGGTGGAAAATGCAAGACAAAGATAGAAATGGGACTGCAACTCCGCCTGCCGGTCTCAAAAATGTGGAGGGATATATGTCTGATCATATACTCGAGATAAAAAATCTTACCAAATACTATGGTAAAGTAAAGGGCGTCGAAGATCTGTCGCTCACGCTTGATTCCGGCGAGATATTCGGCTTTATCGGCCCGAACGGCGCGGGGAAGTCAACGACGATCCGCTGCGTCATGAATCTGATCAACAAAAACAGCGGACAGGTCTTATACGAAGGCCGGGAGTTTTTGAAGGATGATGTCGAAATAAAAAGGAAGATAGGATATCTGCCGAGCGAGGTCTTTTTGTATGACGATCTTTCGGTGGGGGCGATCTTTGATTACCACGAGGGATTTTATAAGAAGACGGGTGATGCAGGAGATATACACGCAAGAAGGTGTGAGCTTGTCGAAAGACTGAAGCTTGACGAGAAGAAAAAGATCGAGGATCTTTCGCTTGGAAATCTTAAGAAGACGGGTATTATCCTTGCGCTTATGCACAGGCCGGAGCTTATCATAATGGATGAGCCGACGAGCGGTCTCGACCCGATCATCCAAAATGTTTTCTACGATCTTCTGCTTGAAGAAAAGAAGAGGGGCGCTGCCATCTTTTATTCGACTCATATTTTAAGCGAGATATCGCGTGTGTGCGACCGTGTCGGGATAATAAGAGGCGGCAAGCTGATAAAGGTGGAAAAGACATCTGAGCTTTCGGACAAAAATCTTACTTTTGTAACGCTTAAAAGCCCTGAAAAGGATAAGATAATAAAAGAACTTGGGGTCACTGCCATAAGCGAAGATGCTGATAAGTTCAGGTTTGCAAACAGGCTTTCTGATGATGAGCTTATTAAGAAGCTTGCGGCCTATCATATCGACAGGATACTTATAGAAGAGGCTACCATAGAGGAAGTCTTTATGCATTATTATACGGAGGAATGAGCCTTGTTTAAGAGAGAAATGAAAGTAAACTTTAAAAGCTTTCTTATATGGACTGCGGTGCTCATAGCCCTCTACTTGATGGTCTATCTGGTGTATCCTTCCATTGCGGGAAATGAGGATTCGAGCAAGATAAACGAAATGGTAAAGATCTTCCCGGAAGAGCTTTTAAAGGCATTTAACATGGACCTTGCGGCGGTCGATACAGCCTTTGGCTGGCTGAAATCCGAGGGCTTTGTATTTATTTATCTAATCATAGGAATCTACGCTGCCATAACCGGCGCAACGATCCTTTTAAAAGAGGAGAGCGAAAAAACGGTGGAATATATGAATTCGCTTCCGCTTACAAGAACATCGATAGTTCTGCAAAAGGCCGGGGCGGCAGTCATATATATCCTTGCGATGATACTTGCGCTTGGTATTTTCAACTACGCTGCAATGGCGGTCAGCGGCGATTTTGACGGAAAGCAGCTTATCCTTCTTTCGGTAACGCCCGTTTTCCCTTCACTTATGCTTTTTGCGCTCTGCCTTTTCATATCCACATTTTCACACAAGACAAAGAAAATGCTTGGCATATGCATCGGCATCGTATTCGTATCATATGTCCTTAATGTCATCTCGCAGATGGGAAGCAGCGTCGATTTTTTAAAATTCTTCTCCGTTTTTACGCTTGCGGACAGCAGAAATGTTATTCTGAATGTGCGCCTTGATGCGGTGCTTGCCATAACAAGCGTTGTTATATCTGTTGCGTTTCTTTTGCTTGGTGTGATAAGGTATAACAAAAAAGAGTTAATCTGACAGTAAAAAATGAGGCTGTAATGAGACCCCGGGACGGAGTCAGAGTCTCAAAATGACCAATAGTCATTATGAGACCCCGGGACGGAGTCGTAGTCTCAAAATTAGAAAGGTTTTTCAAATGAAAGATAGCAAATACAGATCAAACGGCAAACTGCTTTACCGCAGATTCATGCTTTTTTTGTTTCCGTCGGTAATAGCCGCGGTATCCGTTGCGCTCAGCGAATTTGTCGACGGTATAATGGTATCGAATCTTGCGGGAGATGAGGGCCTGGCGATCGTAACGCTCGGCTCGCCCGTAATGTATCTTATTTCGGCATTTTATATGCTGCTTGGATCAGGCGGAGCTATCGTGTATTCGACAAGAATGGGCGAGATGAAGAAAGATGAGGCCGCGAGGGCTTTTTTGTGCGCGGTGTTTTCCGCGGTATTGATAGGCAGTCTTACATGCCTGATCGCTATCATATTTCGCGGCCCCATAACGATGCTTCTTTCGGCAGGAAGCGGGTATGATGATGAGTTGTCCGGGTATCTCGTCTATTTGTTCCTCAGCATTCCGGTCGTGACTGCGTTCGTCACATTTTTAATGTTTCTGCCGTCCTTCGGAAGACCAAATCTGGCTTCAGCCGGCATCCTTTTGGCAAATGTTATCAATCTCACGCTCGACTATGTTTTTATACGCATCTTAGGACTTGGAATAAAAGGAGCTGCTTTAGCCACGCTTACAGGTTATATTGTTGCGGCAATCGTCATAACGATCATTATAATTTGCGGAAAAAGAAAGACTGAATTCCCGAAAATAAGCAAGGACATGCTTCGCTTTTGGGCGAAAGATTTCAAAACATTACTGCCCAGAGGCCTTCCTACGGCAGTCGGACAGATGGGCTTTGTCATCCTCACGATGTATTGCAACAATGTTGCGGGGAAAAACGGAGGGAATCTCGGTATATCGATACTTGCACTTTGCATCCAGACTCAGTCCATTGTTTCGATCGTAATATCCGGAGGATGTGATTCGGTAGTACCCATAATCGCTCTTTTAAGCGGGCAGAATGACAATAATGGTGTAAAGCTTGTGGTCAGGAAGGTTGCCGCATTTATCGGCATTTCGGTCACCGCGCTTATGCTGATATTCATCATAAAGCCCGACTGGATATGCAACATGTACGGCACGGAAGATGAGGCTGTCCGCGATGGATTCTATTCTGCCATACGCATATTTGCGCTGTATTATCCTTTGAGAAGCCTCGTGGTTTTGTACAGAGATGTTATAAACGCCCTTGGAAGGGAAAAATTCTCCCTTCTTGTCAGCCTGCAGGACGGTTTTGTCGGGATAATTTTCTTCAGCCTTATCCTTTGCTCGGTCTATGGCCTTGACGGTCTTTGGATAACCTATCCGGTAAATGCCCTCTTTACTGCCACCATGATATTTGTCATAGTGGTCATCATAAAAAAGAGATCAAAAAAGAAGCTGCTTGGCATATTTATGCTTCCACAGGAGGATGCCGACAATCTTTTGAATCTTGAGTTTATGGATGAAAACGACAGCATTTCCGAAGTCAGCTCTCTTGTCGAAGAGTTCTGCGCCGAAAGAGATGTAAAGAGGGGTACTGCCATGAAAGCCGGCCTTCTTGCCGAAGAAATGGCCGTTTATACCAGAGCTCAGAAAACAGATTACCCTTACATCAACATTTTGATACATATGACCGATGAAAACATCCGCATGGAATTTCGGAGCATAGGCCCCGGCTTCCAGCCAGGAACAGCGGCTAGCGAAGAAGAGGAGATGAGTCTTACGCTTATAAAAAAACTATCTGCATCAGTTGAATACGAGTATGCGATAGGGATAAATATAACAAGAATTATGCTGCAGAAATGAGTGTAGTTATATTAAAAATGTATAAATAATTGTTTTTGAATGGGATATATGCTATAATTTTCATGTGGGAGTTTACATAAAAACATTATTTTTGTGAAAGGTGGGGGGATAAAATGGACGATAATAATATGGCAACTGCCATGAATGAAGAAAACACCCGGGTAGAGGGTGCGGCTCTCACCAAAAAAGAAAAAAAAATAGCAAAACGACGCGCAAAGTATGAAAAGGCTCTTTCGCAGGATATCAAGTACAGGGGGCCGTTATCCTATAGGGGGTTCAGAGTCATCGCGTGGGCAGCGATCATCTGCATACCCATTGCACTCCTTTACATGGCGGCTGCAAAGTTTAAACCGAGTCTGGAGGGACGAGCACTCTTTTTTGAGTTCCTCAAGGACAAGGGTAACGATATTGTGCTTCCGATGTTCATGATCGCTAACTTCACGGCGATACTGGATGAAAGGGACAGTTACAAAAACATTATAAAGCGTTTTGCTATTCTCACGATCGCTTGTACTTTAGGCGCGATATTTGCATATCTGCATTATTTCACCGGCCTTTCAAAGGGAATCGCCGCCATGCTTGAAGTTGAGGAATCAATGCTGAGCGAAATGGTTTATGCGGCAGGAGTTGAAGGTTATCTGGTATGCAACCTCTTTATAGACCTCCTTTTGTGCACGCTTTTCATGTTCTTTGTAAACTACATTCCTCAGAAGCATTTCCGGGGAAAGAACATAAAATACTTCAGAATGCTCTGTTTATTGCCGCTGCTTTATGAGGCGGTATTCCTGAGCCTAAAGATCCTTGCATTTGAAGGCAAGGTTACGGTTCCGCTTATTACATATGCGCTTATGCCTTCAAAACCGCCTGTTATGATCCTTTTCTTCATAATGATGGTGCTTGGAATGAAACGCAGGGAAAAAAGATTCCTTGAGGCGGGACTTACGCGTGAACAATATAAGGCCTATCTGAAAACAAATACCAATTCGCTGCATTTTTCGACGAGGGCATGTGTATATATTATTGCCTGTTCGATAATCGACATTTTGGTTTCACTTGTGATCGCTGTAATAATTGTGGTCAACATGTCTGCGGGAGATGTTGAGGCGATAAATGACGATCTTATAACCTTCTGCGCGGATACGCTTAGAAGATGGGGATTCTTCTCGTTTGACAAGCTGTTTGCCATGATCCTTCCGATGCTGCTGTTCTCGTATACAAGAACGCACAAGAACAAGAAGATCGATACATTCCTGCCGATAGCAGCAATAGGCATCATGATCATAGTGGTCATAGAAGGCGGATATCATGTATTAAAGGTAATGATCGAAGCGGGAGTTGATCTGGTTAAATAACGTCGGAGGCACATTGGTAATATGACAAAAAAAGATGTAGTATTAAAGGCATCAAACGGCATACTTCATGCGATCATACTTATTTTCGCCGTAAATGCACTGACCATGATCACAGAAGAAACAGATGAAGAAGGTGTTATTTCATTTACTTATGAAGCGGCTGCACTGTCATCTGCCATTATCAGGGTGTATATTGCAATGATCGTATCAAGGATCGTGCAGTATTCTGTGGCAGAAAACAGGAACTGGTATTTTCATGTAAAAACATGGATATACTGTTCGTTTTATGTTGCATCCATAGCAGTCTTTATCTGTGACGACGATTTTCCCCAAGCGATCGGAATCGCCTGCCTGTTATATATGGCGGCCCTTTTGACGGGAAGAATACTTGGGCTTATCAGAAAGTTTAAGCTCGGCAATATCATAAAAACGGTCATATTTACGCTTATCATATTAAGCATTGCGACAGAGATGATGGATATTGCAAAAGAGATTCCCGTACTTACTGCATATTTGATGCTGTTCTTCATCGTGGTGCAGTATCTCATAAAGATAATCGTTATTTCTTTTTCGGGTGTAAAGCTCAATGTTCTTATAAAGATCATAAGAAAGACTTATGCGGTAGAGATACTTGCAGGCTTTGCGCTTTTGATATTTACGGTATCGATCCTGCTTCAGAAAATAGAACCGGGCATAAATTCAAGCTCGGATGCGCTCTGGTACTGCTTTGCGCTTGTTACAACGATAGGCTTTGGAGATATCTCGGCAGTTACCACTGCGGGAAGACTTTTGTCGGTACTGCTTGGCATATACGGTATAATAGTTGTTGCCCTCATCACTTCCATCATCGTAAACTTCTACGGTGAAACTAAAGACAGTTTGGATGAGGAGATGAAAGACATCTTAGGAGAAAACGACAATAAAAAAGGCGGATCCGGTAAAGACGACCGCAATGAAGATAAAGCAAGTGAACAGGTAAAGGCCTATGAGGATTCCTTCCAAAAGGATCTGATGGATGCCTCGATCGAAAAAGACAATAATGATGGGGAACAGTAATGAGAGCAGTATATCTTGAGCGCGATGCCGTGAGCACGGGCGATATCAGTTTTGAACCGATAACAAACATAATAGACACTGCATTTTTCGGAAATACCACCGAAGATGACAAATACGATCATATAGGCGATGCCGAAATAGTTTTTTCAAACAAGGTCATTTTTGACGAAAAGACGTTTGTCAGGCTGCCGAACCTGAAATACATAGGTGTCTGCGCGACAGGGTATAATGTAATAGACCTTGAAGCGGCAAAAAAACACGGCGTCACTGTCACAAATGTGCCCGCCTACAGCACCGAATCCGTCACGCAGCTTGCATGGGGATTTATCATCGAATGCGCGAGCGGTATCGCTGCGCATGACGAAAGCGTCAAGCGGGGCGACTGGGTCAGGTCTGAGACATTCTGTTACTGGCTCAGACCTCTCACAGAGCTTGCCGGAAAGACTATCGGAATAGTCGGATACGGAAATATAGGAAGGCGTATGGCCGAGATAGCGTCGGCCTTTCACATGGATGTGCTGGTAAATACCGCTCATCCGGAAAAATATAAAGATGAAGCCGGAAACAAAGTGAGCTTTGTCGACCTTTCGGAGTTGTTTGAAAGATCCGATGTGATCTCGCTTCACTGCCCGATGACAAAGGATACGGAAAAGATCATCAGGCGCGAAAACATTGATCGCATGAAAGACGGAGTTATAATAGTAAATGTATCAAGAGGCGGTCTTGTGGATGAAGCGGATCTTGCCGATGCGCTGCGCACGGGCAAGGTTGCGGCAGCCGCATGTGACGTTGTTTCATCAGAGCCGATGAAAGCGGACAATCCGCTTCTTGGCGCGCCCAATATCCGTATAACGCCGCATATGGCATGGGCCAGCATCGAGGCCCGCACAAGGCTCATAGAAACGGTTGCGGGCAATCTTAAGGCTTTTTTGGACGGCGAAGAAAAAAATGTACTTAAATAGGCCATCGAAAGATGAATTCAGACGTCTTATAGAGGCGTAAAGAACGAAGAGAGGTGCTTATATGCTGACAGTCGATAAATTAAGAGAATACGGTGCGAATGTTGACGAGGCTCTGCAGCGCTGTATGGGAAATGCTGATTTTTATATCATGCTCGTAAAAAGATCGCTCGGTGACGAAAAGATCTCACTGCTTGAAGAACAGATCGGCAAAAAAGATCTTGAAGGCGCATTTGAGACAGCGCACGCGCTTAAGGGGATGTACACCAATCTTTCTCTCGATCCTCTTTCGGGGCCTGTATGTGAAATGACGGAGCTTTTAAGAAACAAAACGGATACGGATTATTCGGCGCTTATTGCCGAAGCAAAAACGCAATATGAAAGGTTAAAGAACCTTTGAAACGCTTAAAAACCATATTAAAAGTTGACATTGTTGCAATGAAACAGTATAATAAAGTCGTACGGCTATTTTTTGGTAGTTTTTAGCACAATATAGCCGTACGGCTATTTTAATTTATAGAACTTTTATATATAGCCGTACGGCTATAGAAATTATGACAGAAGGATATAGGATATGAGAGTATCAAATACGGCAGAGTTTGGAGCTGCCATAAGGAACAGAAGAAAGCAGCTTGGCATCACACAGGGCTATCTGGCCGAGGCATCGGGCTTTTCGGCAAGCTTTATTTCCGATCTCGAAAACGGAAAGGAAACAGCCGAACTTGGAAAAGCGTTCAGGCTCGCAAGCATACTTGGAATGAATATTGCGGTCACGGAGAGGGAATAAGATGTCAAGAACCATCAATATCAACATAGAAAAAAACGGACGCCCGGTAAGGGTCGGCAGTATTTGCGGTGACAGCACCGCCGAGGCAAGGTTTTCATATTTTGACGAATACCTTCAGAGCGAAGATGCAAGGCCGATATCAATAAGTCTGCCTCTTCAAAAAGAACCTTTCAGCGTTGCGGAGACCGGCAATTTTTTTGAAGGTCTTTTGCCGGAAGGCTTTTCAAGAAGAGCCGTTGCGGACTGGGTGAAGGCGGATGAAAACGATTATCTGACTATACTTGAAAAGCTTGGCCAGGAATTTTTGGGCGCCATTTTGATAGATGACGACGGGCAGGCTGAACGGGACACGGCATATGAGCCTCTTTCGCGTGAGAGGGTAAAGTCACTTGCTGCGGAGGGAGCTACGCGTTCGACTGAGCTTTTGATGCAGACTCATCTGTCTCTTACGGGCGCAAGCGGAAAAGCCGGCCTTTATTACGACAGCGAAAATGACAAATGGTATCTGCCTAAAGGAAGGGCGGCATCGACACATATCGTAAAACAGAGCCATGTAAGGCTTGGACATATAGTCCTTAACGAACAGCTTTGCATGCAGACTGCAAAAAAACTTGGGATCGAGGTGCCCGAAAGCTTTGTGATCAACCTCGGAAACGGCATGGACAGCGATGTTTTGTTTGCCACAAAGAGATTTGACCGCTACATGGATTCGGGAGTTTTGATAGACGGACTTAAGTGCCCGGGCAGGCTTCATCAGGAGGATTTTTCGCAGGCACTTGGCATTTCGTCAAAGGACAAGTACGAAAGGCAGCCGAGCGGATACTTAAGGAAGATGTTCGAGCTTATAAGAAATTACTGCTCGGACCCGATAAGGGATCAGCAAAAGCTTTGGGATATGATCGTTTTCTGCTTTTTGATCGGAAATACGGACTGCCATATTAAGAATTTTTCTCTCACATACAGCCCCGATCTTAAGAGCATAAAGCTTGCTCCGGCGTATGATATAGTCTGTACCAGAGCATACGGCTCGACTCCCGAGATGAGCTTTTTCATAGGGGGCGAGCTTGAGATAGACCGCATAGGCAGGGAAAATTTCAGACTTGCCGCACATGAAGCGGGAATAGGCGAAAAGCTTGCAATGAAGCGGTTTGATTACATGAGAAACGGTATAGAAGAAGCATTTTATGATGCGGTAAATGACATGCTTCTTGCAGGTCTTGACGATGTAAAGAGCATTTCGGGCGAGATGCTAGGGGTGATTAAAAGAAGGATAAAAGATTGATCATGACTCTTATACAAAGATTTCTTTATCAGGCGGAGAAACATGCAGACAAAATGGCAGTCTGTGACGCTGCCGGAGCATACACATACGGCGAGATAGCCGGCTTGAGCGCTGCGGTTGCGGGCGTTCTGGCGGAAAAATGCGGGAATAAAAACGAAAGAATAGCCATTTTGATGCCAAGGGACAGGAGATATATACCTGTTCTTTTGGGGGTATTAAGGGCCGGATGCGCTGCCGTTCCCATAGATTCCGAATATCCGGCAGGAAGGATACAAAGCATTAATGATGATGCAGGCGCAAGATTCTGCATCTCTTCGTATGCCTTAAAAGAAAAGACGGAGGGCCTTCCCGTTATCTTTGCGGAAGATCTTCTGAAAACGAAAAACGCCGACCCTAAAAGCCCTTCGATAGATCTTTCATCGGATGAAAACGAAGGCTTTATGGTCTATACATCGGGTTCTACCGGAAAGCCCAAGGGCGTTATCCACAAGGCGGGCATGCTTGCCTGCGCCTGCGATATAATGGCGGGCAAGTATGATTATTCCGAAATAGACATGTTCTGCTGCATAGCGGGCTTTAATTTCATAGCATCGGAAATGGATCTTATCACGCCCCTTATTACGGGCGGAAGCGCATATGTGGCAAACGAAGATGAAAGAAAAAATACCGGCAGCATTTACCGCATAATAAGAAAATACGGGGTGACCTGTATGTTTATGCCGCCACAGCTGTATTCGGTGATGCTTAGCCTTTACGGAAAGCCGGGGTTAAAATGCCTTATTCTGTCCGGCGAGAAAGCGGATATCGAAAGCGAAGGCGAAAATATCTACGAACACTACGGCTCAAGCGAGACAGCGGGTGTGCTTGTAAGACACATAAAGGAAAAAGCCGGGGATAAAAGAAGTCTTGGCTTTGCGGGAAGCGGCATCAGCGTCTTTTTGGCAGGCGAGGACGGCAGAGTCATAACCGAAAACGGCGTTGTGGGCGAACTGTGCGTAAAGAGCCCATATCTTGCGCTTGGTTACAATAACCTTGCGAAAGAGACCGGCGAAAAGTTTTATACCGACCCGCTCGACCAAAAGAGGGTATACCGCAGCGGCGATATGATGGAATACGCAGCCGGCGGCGAGCTGATATTCCACGGACGTAAAGACCGCATGATAAAGCTTCGCGGTTTCAGGGTCGAGCTTGCCGAAATAGAAAACGTTCTTGAGTCGATAGAGGAAGTATCGGGGGCAGTGTGCGTTTTAAAGACCATAAACGGCGCGGAAAAACTCTGCTGCTTTTACGAAGGCAGCACGGATGCCGCTACTTCCCTTAAAAAGAAAGCCGAGGGTCTTCTGCCGGATTACATGATACCCGACATTTTCGTGTGTATTGAAAAGATCCCGAGAAACGACAGGGGAAAGGTCGATTTTAAAGCGCTTGAAGAGACAGAAGTTGAAACCGAGACCGAATTTGCGGCGCCTGAAAATGACACGGAAAGAATGATATGTGAAGCGTTTTGTGAAGTGCTGGGCGTTGCGCGTATAGGAAGAAATGATGATTTCTTTCTGCTTGGAGGCACATCTCTTTCGGTATCCGTCCTTATATCAAAGCTTGCCGAGGCGGGGTATGACCTAAAGTTTAAAGATATCTCTCTTAATCAGACACCGTCAAAGCTTGCAAAGTTCCTTTCATCAAAACAGGGTGAAAAGAAAAGCAGGGGCCATGGCCGTATAAGATATCCCGTAACAAGGACACAGCTTGGCATTTATCTTGAAAGCGTGACAGGAGGAAATGCCGACACATACACATGCTCATACATGATGGAGGCGGCACAGAACATAACCGCAGAAGAGCTTATGCATGCCGTATATAAGGTGATAGATAACCATCCGTCCATGAAATATGTCATCAGGGTCGGAGCGGACGGCCTGCCCTATATGCAGATGATAAAGGATGCGCAGGTGGATATCCCCGTCATAGAAGGAAAGGAAAAAGACAGATTCGAATTCATGGAGGGCTTTTATCCGGTAGTTCCGCTGCTTGACACGCTTTTGTTCCATTTTGCCATATATCGAAGCGAGAAGAGGCGCTATCTTGCCATAAAAGCACATCTCATCTTTTTTGACGGAACATCGATAAGCCTCTTTATTTCCGAACTGAACAGCGCCCTTGCAGGCGAAGAACTGCTGCCTGAGGGAAAGACCATCCAGCAGATAGCTCTCATGGAAGATGAGATGATGCGGGACGGATCGTTTGAAAAGGCCGAAGAGTATTATAAAAAACTGTTTGAAAAGGCAGATGATGTTCAGACTTTGGAAGGAGACCTTGGCGGGACGCTTACGCCGGGCGAGAGCAAAAACTTCAGATATGAGCCCAAAACTCTTTCCGATGAAAGGGTAATGGAGTATTGCAGGAAAAATTCTGTAACTCCGGGCGGCTTCTTTATGGGAGCTATGTCGATACTTTTGGGCAAATATCTATACAGCAACAGCATCTCATTTTCTACCGTTTACAACGGCCGTGCATATGCCGGCTCCGAAAGGACCTTTGGGACCCTGATAAAAAGGATCCCGTTTTATGCTGCCCTGCTTTCGGACATGCCGGTCGCAGAATATCTGCGCTCATGCAGCAGACAGCTTTTCGACAATATGAGCAATGACATCTATTCGTTTGACGAGGTGTTAAAGAACTGTCCGGTAAATGATGATGTCGAATTCATATATCAAGGCGACCTGTTCACGGACAAAATGGGAATGGGAAGCTCATATGTAGTCGGAGATTCTGTTTTTATGGAACAATACCATACAGGCATGGTAACAGGTCTTATGTCCATTCAGCTCTTCCTTACGGGCGGTTTTTACAACATGACGATAGAATACCGCAACGAGCGTTTTTCGGCCGGATGGATAGAAAGGTTTGCCGCAGATCTCTTTAATGTGGCCGAGGCACTGCTTACTGAAAAGAATGTCGGAGACATAGCGCTTGTCACAAAAGATGATGAAAAGCTTCTGGAAAAGTTTAACGACACTGCAATAGATATAGATTTTGTCCCGGTACATGAACAGATAAAGAAATATGCCTTAAACTTCCCTGACAGACAGGCGGTATACGCAAGGGGCGTGAGTTTGAGCTATAAGGAGCTTGATGAGCTGTCCTGCAAAGTGGCAGGCAGCCTTAGGGCAAAAGGCGTTTTTGAGGGAAGTCTGGTCGGCACATTGTTTGACAGAACGGTATACGCATATGCAGCCAATATAGGTATATTAAAAAACGGCGGTGCGTTTGTGCCTTTTGCCGCGGATATGCCTTCGGACAGGCTTGATTACTGCATGAAGAACGGCCGTATAGATATACTGCTCACTTCAAAGAACGTCTTAAGAACAAGGTCTCTGCCGGAAGACCGCACGTATGAAGTGCTTTTGATAGAGGATATATTGGGCTCAGAAGATGCATTTGAGTACTGCAACGTAAGTGTCAAAGCATCCGATCTTGCATACTGCATCTATACATCAGGTACCACGGGGCTTCCAAAAGGCGTCATGATAGAACACGGAAACCTTGCAAACTATGTAAACAGAAACGAAAAGTCCATAGAGATCATGCATTACGGCCGGCCCGGCAGGAAATGCCTTGCGCTTGCGGCATTTTCGTTTGATGTGTCGGTAGTTGAAGAATTCGTGCCTCTGTGCAACGGCAATACTGTAATTCTTGCAACGGAAGAAGAGATACATGACCCGTTAAAGCTTTCGGGGCTTATAGAAAATACAGGCGCCGATTCCATCACCGCTACGCCGAGCTTCCTTACAAATCTTTTGGATATCGAAAGGTCAAGAAATGCCCTTAAGAACATAACATTTTTCGACATAGGCGCGGAAGCCTTCCCGCCGGAGCTCTACAGCGAACTAAAGAGTATTGCTCAGGACAGCGTCATTTTAAATGTCTACGGACCTACGGAGGCTGCCATGGGGTGCGCAGCCAAGCTTGTAAACGGTGAAGGCACCGTAACGATAGGCGCGCCGATAGCAAATACCACTTTCATTGTTGCTGACAAATTCGATCATCCGCTTCCTCCCGGCATAAAGGGAGAGCTTGTGATATGCGGTGATCAGGTTGGAAGAGGCTATATCGGCATGTCTGAAAAGACAGCTGAAGCATTCTTTGAATATAACGGTAAGCGTGCATACAGAAGCGGTGATCTTGCATCATGGACCGGTGATGGCGAGATAGTGCTGTTTGGAAGAGTCGATGACCAGGTAAAGGTCAGGGGATTCAGAATAGAGCTTTCCGAAATAGAAAGAGTCATAGGAAGCGTCAAGGGGGTAAGGGCTGCGGCGGTAATTGCGGTAAAAGGCACTTCCGAATATCTTGCAGCGTTTTATTCCGCGGCCGAAAAGATAGAAGATGACCTTATTTTGGAATATATAAAGAAAAAGCTGCCTTCATATATGGTGCCCCGGATACTGATCTATCAAAAGACGATGCCTCTTTCGGCAAACGGCAAGATAGACAAGAAAAAGCTTACTTTGCCTGTCGCAGCGGATGGCGAAAGGGCCTTTGTAAAGCCTGAGACGGAAAACGAAAAGAAGATATGCGCGGCGTTTGAAAAGGCACTTAAAAAGGACGCCGGGACCGTTGGCGCGCTTGATGATTTCTTTGAACTCGGCGGCGATTCTTTAAAGGTCATGAAGGTGGTCTTTGAGGCGGGCTTTGACGACCTTACCGCGGCAGATGTGTTTAGATTCAAGACCCCCAGATCCATTTCAAGGCATCTGTATAATACCGACAAGAGATCAAGAGAGGCAAAAGAGGATGAGGCAAGGCTGGTTCCGCACAGGATAAGTCCCATGCAGGAAAAAATGATCGACAACCAGCTCTATAAGCCGAATTCCACCATGTGGAGCATTACCCATTTCCTCGCGCGCTTTGGAAGCGAATTCGAAGCCGAAAAGATATGTGATGCTTTGAATAAGGCTATAAAGAATCACCCGGGTCTTATGGTGGTGTTTGGATTCAACGAAGATTCCGAGCTTTATCAGCAGTACAGGCCGAACATCTTTGAAGATGTGAGGGTGCGTGAAATAGACGAAGCAGAACTGAAAGTGCTTACCGAAACGCTTGTAAGACCATTTGACAGGATAATAGGCTCATGTCTTTTCAGGTCGGCCGTGTACAAAGTGGGAGATCAAACATATCTGTTCATGGATGTACATCACCTTATCATGGACGGGGATTCCCTGAGGATACTCCTTTACGACATGACGAATGCATATCTTGGAAAAGAACTCAAAAAGGATATGTACTTTTCGATAATTTCGGATGCGGAAAGAAGAGCCTTGTCGGGAGATGAAGAACATTCAAGAAAGTATTTTGAGGACAGGTATTCAGGCATAGAATGGAGCATATCGCCCGTCCCGGACATTGGCGACGGAAAAAATGTGAGCCTTGGAAGGCTGGAAAAACGCCTCGGATATGATGCGTCAATGGTAAAAGAGGCAGAAGAATACTGGGGTGTTACGCATTCGGTAATGGCTATATCCGCGGCACTTGCAGCCTTGCATAAGTTTAACGGCAGCGATGATGTCATGGTGAACTGGATATATAACAACCGTATGTCGGCCGAGTCCGAGACTGCCGTCGGTATGCTTATCAAAAACCTTCCGGCTGCGGCAAGGTTTGGATCGATAAAAAATACGAAGCAGCTTTTGGAGCTTGTAAAAGAACAGGTATCGGCGGGCATAGCAAACAGTTCCTACGATTATATCTTAAAATCGTTTTCTCCGTTTAAGAACGATTACATGGAAGTGAACATTCAGATGGGTATAAACGGGGATGAGCTTGGCACGTTCAGGCCCGAGATCATTCCTCTTAAGGATGAATATGCGGCCGCAAATACCAGCCTCGAACTTGTGCTCATAGAAAACGAGCAGGGAGACGGCGGATTCGATTCGGTATTCGGATATTCTTCGGGACTTTACTCTAAAGGGTACATGAGCGATTTTCAGAAGATATACACCGAAATACTTGAAGGACTTATAAAAAAAGAAGAACAGGTATAAATTAAAACAGCCGAAAGCATCCTTGGGGGTGCTTTCAGCT
>Ga0310691_10004566_pt1 | contig 15513 bp, 30 predicted proteins | sample 176DNAGHGlowgp2_FD_203887 | JGI IMG/M metagenome (GOLD analysis project Ga0310691, IMG submission 203887) | Sheep rumen microbial communities from Palmerston North, Manawatu-Wanganui, New Zealand - 1766 DNA GHGlow gp2 (v2) (version 2) | ecosystem: Host-associated > Mammals > Digestive system >...
TAACGTATACCGGAGCATCACGGCGGATGGTCCCGCTCCGGATCCGGTGGACGACTGGCTGCAGGAAGCCAGCGAGGCCCTGGAGGACATCGAGGCGGCCGAAGTGAACCAGCCGATCATCGGGCAGGACGGATACTGGTATACATGGGACCAGGAGGCCGGGAAGTACGTCAAGACCAACACCAAGGCACAGGGGGAGGACGGCCAGCCCGGACATACACCGGAAAAGGGCGTTGACTACTGGACCGCAGCTGACAAGGCTGAGATGGAATCCGACGTGGCCGGAGCGATCATTGACGACACCAGCACGGCGTTAGACAAGACCTGGTCTGCCAGCAAATCAAACACATTATTGAACGCTATTACGCTTATTAAAAATGACACAGATAGCATCAAGGAAACGCTTGGACTTGATGGCGAAGTAATAGATTATGGCACTGATTTCCCACTTGAAATAACCGCAGAAGAAGGGGAAACGGTTAACCTTACTTTTGATACTGCACAATCATATTTTGTCACAAATAAAAACCTTTTTACTCAATCAAGTGTTACTTTTGAAAACAACAGAAAATACAGTTTGCCTTTCAGACTTCCTGCCGGAACATATACTTTGTCTGCACTTGTCACAACAACAGACACGGACGCAACCTATTCTAACTTTATTATTTATGACGGGACAACCGCAATAGTAACCTATTATCTTGAGAGAGATGTTCGCAAGGCAAAAACATTTACGATTGCTGTTCCGTTTGATACTATTCTCTTTTATGCATCAGATAGTTATTCACACAGTTCAGGTGATACCGCCACATGGTCGAATATCCAACTTGAAGCAAACGGTTCAGCTACTGAATTTGTTGCACCGAACGGATTTGTGGAATCGGTTGCTGAAAGCAATTCAATAACGATTGAAGAAACACCGACATATATTTATTCAAACGATTTTAGCGATATAAGCGGTTACGGCATTTCCGGTGCAATTCCTGTTATCACACCGATGCAAAAGGCAATCAAAAAGCACAATGATTTTTTTGCGGACAACGATTTTGAAGGAAATCAGGGAGATAAGTACAATGTGCTTCAAGTTCCATACGCATTAACGGATGTTGTGGATAATGCTTTTATATCAAGCAACGGAAGCATACTGACAGGTTCATCATATTCAGTTTATATGGTTTCGCCATTGATTCCTGTGCAGAAGAGTGGTCTGTATGGTATTAAAGTATCAAAGGAAAGCAATAACGTTGGGAATCTGATTAACAGCGTTAATGGATTCTGCTTCTATGGGCAGGATGGAACAACGGCTATTGGAAGAACTGCTTCAGATCTTACAAATATATCCGGTGACATTTATACACTTAATGTACCGGAAGGAACTGCGTTTGTAAGATTTACAATCTATAAGGTTGCAGCATCGACACAGGAAAGAACATTAACACAGTTTAATCAATGGATATTCCTTCCAAATGCGACAAGCGCCATAGATGAAAGTTTCTTTATTCTTTCAGTTCCAAAGGAAACGGGATATACAGACCGCCTTTTAAGATCAGATGGAAGTTATATCCAACTTTGCTCAACAGAACTGCTGAATAAAAAAATACTTGTCTTTGGCGACAGTATATGGGGGAATGACAGGACAGACGGAGTTGCTGACTTCCTTTCAAAATATTCCGGTGTAACAATTTATAATTGCTCTATCGGTGGAACATGGATTTGCGGTGACAGGTCTGATTACTCCGGTGGTGCTGCGTGGAGAGCATTTGACGGTGTAAACCTTATCAATGCAAAACTGACAGACACATGGACAGATCAGGATACATACAAGGACGATGTTGCTGCATATGCTCCAGAAGTGCTTGCTCTGCTGAAATCCGTTGACATGACAAAGATTGACATAGTTGTACTTTCTTATGGGACGAATGATTTCAGCAATAACAAAACGATAGCAGCAATCAAATCTGCATACGAAACGGTGATAGGAGCAATCCTTACTGCATATCCGAAAATCAGAATACTTATCTGTACTCCTGCGTGGAGAATGTTCAGCGGAACAGATGGTGACACATATCAGAATAGCAACAATGAAACAACAAGGCAGATGGCAGACGGTATTGTTGAAATGGCAGAAAGCAATCATGTTGAATCATTGAATATGTTTACTTCTCTGCCGTGGAGAGCATTAACAAAAGCGTATTACCTTGATTCTGACGAAGTACATCCGAACACAGAAGGAAACAAAGTATATGCTCATGTGGTGCATGGAAAACTGCGGAGTATGTATTAACCATTAAAGACGGCAAACGGGCAGTTTTAATTGAATAACGGATGAGTTTGTGATATAATTTATTCGCAGGAAAAGTATAGGGCGGTTCTCGCACTACACAAAGCTCATCCGTTCTGCAAAGAGGATGAGTTTTCTTTATATGGTTATAGCAATTAAAGACGGCAATAAATCCTATTGACATGGCTAACCAAAGGAGCGTGATCCAGTGATTCCGTGGTGGGTAGGCCTGATCCTGTTCGCGGTCGGCGTGCTGTTCGGGGTGTTCCTGATCGCACTGACGGCCGCCAACGGGGACTGACAGATCTGAGCCTCAGGGTGTGACCCTGGGGCTCTTTTTTTTGTTTTTGGCATGTCGGTAGTGTGTCGGTAGTAGCCGAGAAAAACGAGGCAAAATCAGACCGATCTGATGGAATCCGCCAGGACATAAGAAAACCCTGTGAACGTTGATTTCACAGGGTTGGAAGCGGAGAAGCCGGGATTTGAACCCGGGCTGCCATCACTGACACTACTCCCTTAGCAGGGGTCAGAGGTTTGTTGTAGTATAAGGGATTGCTGGCGCATTGTCGGTAGTAGGTCGGTAGTAGCCTGTCAAATTGTAGCGTGTTTTTTGCCGATGGAGTCGACCGCTGCCAGGGCGTCGTCCTGATCCGGGTGGGCGTAACGGTCCAGCATCCTGGTGGTGGACCAGCGCATCACCTTGCGGATCGTCTGCGGGGCGATGCCTTCCGTGACGGCCAGGGCGGTTGCGGTGGTGTGCCGGCAGCAGTATGGTGTCAGGCGGCGGCAGCCTGCAGCGGACAGGGCTGCATAGTAATCATCATACCAGGCTTTTTCAACATGTTTCCAGAGGAAACCGGAGGGCTGGGCGTGGTCCATCAGATCCTGGAGGACCGGGACGATGGTTTCCGCCAGCACAATGGGCGTAGCCTTCCGGACCTTGGTTTTGATGCCGGCGCCGGTGATGGTGCGGGACTGAAGATCTATCTGATCGGTGCGGAGCTTCATGGCCTCGCCCGGCATGATGCCGGTATAGATCAGCAGGAGCGGGATGGCCGCGCGGATGTCTCCGGATTCGTAGAGCTTCCACAGGGCGGCCTGTTCCGTTTCGCTGAAGTGTTCGCGCTCCTTTTCCACCAGCTCCGGCAGGCGGATATAGGACGGCAGGTCCCGGTTGGCACGGCCTTCAGCGGCGGCGAGCTCAAAGAGCCGGGACAGGAGGTCCTTACAGTCCTTGGCGGGGTAGTGGGTGGGACAGGCGGCCGAGACAGTCCGGCGCAGGTCGCTGACGGTGATCTGGTCCACCCGGGTGCGGTGCAGCGGCTCCAGCTTCCGCCAGGCGATTTTGTAGGCAGTGCGCTTGGACGGACTGAGGGCGGCCAGGTCCCCTGCTTCGTAGACTGTCCAGTAATCCTCCAGGGCGGGCACTTTGTCCGGTTTCTCATTCTTCAGGATCGGGATATAAGCAAGGGCCTCATTCCGCGTTTTGAAACCTCCGCGGGTTCTCTTGATGGGAACCCGCTGTTTTTTATTGTCCGGATTTTCCGGATCAAATGGCGGCAGGGGGCGCCAGCCGACTACGGCCTCGGCCGTCCAGGTGGATCCGCGCCGGTAGGCTGAGCCGGTGCCGTTGCCGGCGCGCTTCGGTTTCCTGGGTGAGGATGTGAGCTTTTTCCCACAGTTGGGGCAGTAGTTTGTACATTGTATAAGTTCGGACTTGCACTTAGTACAAATCATGCTGGTCATTCCTCCTTAACGTTCAGCAGGATCCGGACGGACATCCGGATGCCATCAGGCGCGTTGCGGTATGCATCAATGACTGCAGCTTCGTCCGGCATCAGTACTTCTTCTCTCTGAAGGAATAATTCGGGATTGAGCATCAGAACCCTGCAAAGGTTCACGATCATGTTCTGCTTCATTTTATGTATATCACCGGTTTCCCATCTGGACACTGTGGCCTTGGTGGTTCCGACATACCTGGCGAGATCATCCTGGGACATTCCCAGTTCTCTGCGCTTGGTTCGGATCATTTCACCGAGTGTCATTTTCTTTCCCTCCTATCCTTCCAAGCACATATTATCATGGATTACGCAAAAATGCAAAATTTTTTCTTAAAAACGCTTGACATTTTTTTTCACGGGGTGTAAATTGTAACCAAGGTTACGCGAGTTACGTAACTAAGCCAAGTGAATAAGGAGGTGGTTACATGAAGGCAGATGAACTGCGCGGTAAGATCACGGCCCACGGCATGACAATCCGGAAGTTCTGCGAAATCGCTGGGTTTGAGCGTTCCACGTTCGACAGAAAATTGAGCGGAAAGAGCGAGTTTAACCTGAGCGAGATCCGGAGGATCCGGGACGAACTTTCCCTGACGAACCGGGAAACGTGCAACATTTTTTTTACAGACGAGGTTACGTAAAAACGTAACAACAACACAGTTAAAGTTTTCAATAACGGTGTTGTCGTTTTCCGAAGGATGACCGTTAAATGACGAAATAATGTGTATTGGAGGATAAGCATGAAGGGATATAAATATGAGCTTGCAGTTTGGATAACTGCTGAAGATGAACATGAAGCAGAGGAAAAGCTCTTTGATGCTCTTGAACCGGAAAATGAGGTTATTTGGTGGGAGTGTGTGTGTCCGTTGACAACACCAACCAATTGGACACAAAACAGAAAGGTCGGCGAAGCGAATGGACAGGGAGAAGGTTATCAAAGGGTTGGAATGTTGTACAAGCGGAAATAGGTGTTCCGGTAATTGCCCGTATGATGATGAATACGATGACTTTGATGACTGCACAAGCGAACTTGCGAAGGATGCCATTGAAACCATAAAAGAGCAACAGGCAGAGATTGAACGGCTAAATGCCCTGCTGAAAGAGCAACAGGCAGAAACTAAACGGCTTACACCTTCTGGAGAATGGAAAAGAATGTCTGATCTGCCAATAGAAATAGACGATCGGTTTGAATGCTCAAATTGTGGAAACGTTGTTCACTATCATGACAGGATCAATCTGTACACATTCAATGATTACTGCGGAAGATGCGGAGCATATAACGGGTTCAGAGTTTGAGGACGGTGAACATGATTGATACGAGAATACATCATCAAAATTTCCGATGAAATCATGGAAGAAGAAATAGCAGACAGACCTCAAGAAATTGTCCGGTGCAAGGATTGTAAACACTCTGAACATTGGTACGGTGATAAGCGCAGATGCTTTTTGTGGCATGAATCCGGGATTGATGTTTTTGAAAATGGATTCTGCAACTACGGAGAACGTGAGGGAACTTAAAAGACTAACCCGTGTAAAGGACACAATAACGGACTTGGCCAGGAGAGACTGATACCCATTAAACCATTCAATAAAGGACATGCGACTGACAAAAAATGGAAAGGAGCAACACCATGGAAAGCAACTACATGAGCAGGGAAGAAGTCCTGCAGCTGGTGGACCGGTGCGCACTGGAGGCGATGAGCACGCCGTACTTCGGCGCATACGGGACAGAGAAGCCCACCCTGGCGGAGCTGGCCAACGCGAACAGCCTGGTGGCCGCGCACAACGAGGGCATCCGGGAGCTGGTGAACACGATCCGGGACACGCTGAACAGGAAGGAGGAAGAGGATGCATAACGGCAGGCTGGAGATCAGCGACCTGATGCTGATGAAGACGGCGACCATCAGCAACCAGCAGGCCGCCGAGGTGCTGATGATGAATCCCGGGCGCCTGGCGGAATACGCCCGGAACGGGGACCTGAAGTGGCGGACGATCATCAGCGGGAACGTGGTGAAGCACTGCCGGGAGGACTTCATCCGGTACTGGAACGGGGAGCCGCCGATGGAGAAGGCGGAGGCACCGGAGAGGACCGCGGAGGACATGCTGGCGGAAGTGATCGAGCTGATCCGGGTGCAGAACACCATGCTGATGGAGATCAACGCCTACATTAAAGCAAACATGAAAAACCCCAACATGAAAAACCCCGCCGGCGCGGCAACGCTGACGGGGAATTGAAAGGAGTTTCACGGGAATGAAATCCTACAAGCATTATATCAAAGAAAGCACGAAAAGGAAATACCTGGCCTTCGTGATCATCGCCCTGCTGGCGGCAGTGCTGCTGTACGCGGTGATGGAGTACGCCATGACGCCGCCGCACTACGAGCCGGACATCTACATCCCGCTGCCCAACAGCAACGTGAGCTGGGAGCAGAGCTTCCACCCGGGCGCCTGGGGGAATGCCGGATGATGGCAGAATGCCCGATCTGCGGGAAGAAGACGGCGATCTACTGGCCGCAGTTCTACGTGTACCGGCGGGGGAAGAAGTTCTTCTGCGGGGCGGACTGCGCGGAAGTGTACGACATGCAGAGGTTCCGGGCGCGGACCGGATGGAAGCCGCGGAAGGCCGTGAAACCCAGCTCAAAAATGACCACCAAAACACATCAAAAATGTAAAACACAACCGACAACACAGGAAAGGAAGAAAGAAACCATGAAACGGAACAAGCTGACCCTGGAACAGAAGAAGAAGGCCATGGAGATCTACCAGGCCGGCGGGGACGCCACGGGCTACCTGAAGGAATGCGGGCAGAAGAACCCCTACGCCGCGCTGGAGTACCTGAAGAAGAGCATGGAGAAGAAGGGCAAGGCCACGGTGGAGACCGCGGTGGCGCTGCCGGCAGAGGCCCGGCCGAAGAAGCCGGTACCGGTGAACGGCGGGGAATGGGAGAAGCCGGAGACACCGGAGACGCCGGAGGAACCCACCCTGGCGGACGCCATGAAGGGCATGCAGGACGCGGCGGACAAGTTCTTCGTGGCCTGCGAGGAAGCGGGCATCCGGACTGCGCCGGAGGTTCCCGCCAGCATCGACCTGGAGAGCGGGAAGGTGACCACGGAGCGGATGGAGCAGCCCGCACTGACGGGGAGCTTCCGGATCCGGACGGTGGAGGGGCGGTTCGGCACCTACGACGTGTACACGGACAAGGAAGGGACGCAGATGTTCTCCTTCAGCAACGAGAAGGGGGACGAGGTGCAGATGAGCGGCGCGAAGTGGAAGGACTGGCTGGGAGAGGTCGGCCAGGCTGCGCAGATCCTGGGGGTGGCGTTGTGAGCGAGATCCGGGTGCTGCCCCTGCCGAAGGTGACCGGTGTATACGAGCACGAGTTCAGCAAGTATCCGGACAGGATCCGGGTGCCGATGAGCGACGGGAAGGTGGTCACGTACACCATCAGCGTGGAGATGCCGCATCCGTGTTTTGAGGCGGCGATGAAGAATATTGAAAGGATGAGTGAAAAAAGATGAGTGAGACCCACTGGAAGCGACTGATCAATCCGGACTACCTGGGCGCGTACAGCCTGGAAGCCGGGGAGGACATGGTGCTGACCATCAGGGAGGTGAAGCGCGAGACGATCACCGGCACGGGCGGGAAGAAGGAGGAATGCCCGGTCTGCCACTGGCAGGAGAAGCAGAAGCCCATGATCCTGAACGTGACGAACATGAAGGTGATCGCCCGGATGTACGGGCCCTACATTGAAAAGTGGGCCGGGAAGAAGGTACAGATCTACGGCAGCACCACGAAGTTCGGCGGGGACACGGTGGAATGCCTGAGGATCCGGAAGGACCCGCCGGAGGAAGCCAGCGTTCCCTGCGAGGAATGCGGGCAGATGATCAGCCCGGCCTTCAGCATGAGCGTGACGCAGCTGGCGGCCTACACGCGGAAGAAATACGGCAAGGCCCTGTGCGCGGAATGCGCGAAGGCGAAGAAGGAGGAACAGAAGGATGGATAAGATGCAGCTTACCCCGGAGAACTACTACAGCCAGGCGGCTGGGCGGCTCTACTACAGCGCTAGCCAGATCAAGAGCTTCCGGAAGTGCGAGGCCATGGCGCTGGCGGAGATCCGGGGCGAATACGAGCGGCCCATGAGCACGGCGCTGACGGTGGGCCAGTACGTGGACGAGGCGCTGACCGGCGACCTGGAAGAATGGCTGCCGAAGCACCCGGAGATCCTGAAGCGGGACGGGACGCTGAAGAGCGACTACGAAGGCGCGCGGCTGATGGTGGAGCGGGCCATGAGCGACCCGGTATTCATGGAGTACATGGAAGGAGAATACCAGGCGATTATCACGGGCGACCTGTTCGGCTTCCCCTTCAAGGCGAAGTTTGACGTGCTGGGCGCGGACCGGATCGTGGACCTGAAAACCACGCGGAGCATGGAAAGCGTATACGTGCCCGGGCAGGGCAAGGTGGACTTTGCCACGGCATGGGACTGGCCCCTGCAGATGGCGATCTACCAGGAACTTTACTACAGGACGGAAGGCGTAAGGCTGCCGTGCTACCTGGCGGTGATCACGAAGGAAACGCCGGCGGACATTGCGGTGATCCAGATTGAACAGGAGCGGATGGACGCGGAGATCGCCTGGCTGAAAACGGCGATGCCGCGGATCGAGGCCATCAAGGAAGGGATCATCGAACCGGAGCGGTGCGGGCACTGCGCGTACTGCCGGGAGACACACAGGCTGACAGGCCCGGTGATGCTGGGCGAGTTTGAAGACGAGATCGGAGGGATTGAAGGATGAACAAACTGATTATTACCGGACGGCTGACAAGGGACCCGGAGATGGTGACGCTGAGCAACGGCATGGAGAAATGCCGGTTCAGCGTGGCGGTGGACAGGCGGCGGAAGAAGGACGCGCCGCCGAAGGCGGACTTCTTCAACTGCGACGCATGGGGCGCGCAGGGGGCGTTCATCGCCAAGTGGTTCAAAAAGGGCAGCCCCATCACCGTGACCGGCCGGATGGAGAGCAGCCAGGGCGAGAAGGACGGCAGCAAGGTGACCTTCTGGGCGGTGAACGTGGAAGAGGTCGAGTTCCAGAAGGGCGTGAGCGAGACCCGCATTGACAGCGCGGAGAACGCCGGCGAACCGAAGGATCCGGAAAGCGGCTTTGAACAGGTGAACACGGACGAGCTCCCCTTCTGACGGGGGTGCGTGAAAGATGACGCTGATCTGCGATACCCGGGAGAAACCCCGGGCCATACAGAAGATTCTCAACGAATTTCAGCGGCAGGGTGTGACAGTGGTCCGCAGAAAACTGAATTTTGCGGACTACTGGAACCCTGAAAACCCGGACGTGATCATCGACCGGAAGCAGAACCTGCAGGAAGTGGCGCAGAACGTGATCCAAGGAAGGGCACGGTTCGTCCGCGAGATTGAGCGGTGCAACAGGGCGGGATGCCACATGATCGTACTGGTGGAGCACGGCGGGAAGATCCGGAGCCTGGAGGACGTGGCAAGGTGGAAGAATCCCAGGCTCCGGGAATCGCCCTACGCGGTGAGCGGGGAGCGCCTGTTCCGGATCATGCACATGATGGCGGGCTACTACGGCATCGAATGGCAGTTCTGCAACAAGGGGCACACCGGGAAAAGGATCATCGACCTGCTGGAGGTGAAGGGCATTGAATGACAAGGAAAGGAACGCCTTCCGGGCGGCGGTCGAGTTCTACACGAAGTGGCGGGAGACCGTGATCGAGAGGGACGCGCAGTGGCAGGAGTTCGCGGCGGACGTGGGCCGGTTCACAAAGGAAACGGACGCGGAGAACTGCCCGCTGGCCGGGCACCTGCTGACGGCGATTGTGGAAACCTTCAACGACCTGTACAGGGACGGCAGGAAACCGATGCCGGCCGGATTCTTCGGGAGGGATGTGTGAGATGAACATCAAACAGGCGGCACAGGCGATCCGCGACAGCGTGGACATGGACCAGATCCTGGCCCTGTACGGATACCAGACCGGCAAGGGGCGGTTCATGCGGTGCCCCTTCCACGGTGAGAAAACCGCCAGCCTGAAGGTGTACAGCGGGAAGAAGGGATGGCACTGCTTCGGATGCGACCGGGGCGGCTCGGTCATCGACTTTGTGAAGGAGCACGAGAACTGCGACTTCGGCACGGCGGTGCGGGCCATAGACCACGCGCTGCACCTGCGGCTGATGGATCCGCACGAAAACCCCTTTGAAGCGGGCCGGGAGGAACGGAAGCAGCGGGCGCTGGACGACTTCGTGACGGCGGTGTACGCATATGCTGACGCCATGATCCGGAGTATTGAGATCCAGCAGGTGATCGACTACAAGCGGCTGAAGGAGCTGGAAGAGATGCGATACGGCCAGGTGGAGAAGATCACGGCGGCGGACTGGGACTTCATGCTCAGCTGGAAGGACAACGACGAATACGCGGAATACCGCATAGACAAAATCAAGGAATTTAAGGAGGAGGTGGCCGCATGGCGGAGGACGGCACGAGGTCAGACGTCAGTCTGATACCGGACGACGGCGAAGGCCCGAAGGGCATTCAGGTCAAGGCCACCATAGACAACTTTTACCGGCTGATTACCAACCACTACGGAAAGAACATCCGGCTGAACGAGATGACCGGCAGGCCGGAATGGTGGGACAGGCTGCGGAAGAGCTGGCGGGAATGGACCGACGCCCAGGAGAGCCAGGCGAGGGCGTACTTCGAGAGCACCTACGGCATGTACAGCCAGGCGAAACTGGCGGACGCGCTGGCCATCTACTTTGCGGACCACAGGGTAAACCCGCTGCTGGACATCCTGAACAAACTGGAATGGGACGGAAAGCCGCGGATAGAGCACTTCCTGACGGACGTGATGAAGGCAGAGGACAGCGAATACATCCGGGAATGCAGCAGGCTGATTTTCGCCGGCGGGATCCACAGGGCCTATGAGCCGGGATGCAAGTTTGACGACATGATCGTGCTGATCGGCGGACAGAGCGCCGGAAAGAGCACCATCGTGCGGTGGCTGAACATGGAGGACGAGTTCTTCCGGGAGATCAAGACCATCAACGGAAAGGAGGGCATCGAGGCCATCCGGGGCGTATGGATCGGCGAGGTTGCGGAGCTGATGGCCATGACCAGGGTGAAGGAGGCCGAAGCCGTGAAGGCATACATCACGAGCCAGGAGGACAGCTACCGGCCGCCCTACGGGAAGCACGTGCAGACCATCCCGCGGCGGTGCATGTTCATCGGCACCACCAACAACCCGCAGTTCCTGACCGACAAGACCGGCAACCGGCGGTTCTATCCCGTCAAATGCCAGAGTTTCGCCTACAAGCTGTACGAAAACGAGGGAATCATCAAGGAGTACATCCGGCAGGCCTGGGCGGAAGCGGTGCACATGTACAAGGAAGGAAAACTGCAGCAGTTCGCCCGGAAGGAAGTGCTGGAACAGATCCGGGAGGCCCAGGAGGCAGCCATGGAGGACGACTGGCGGATCGGCGCGATTGAACAGTACCTGGAGGACAACAAGAAGAGCGCCGGAGCCACCGTCAGCGTGGTGGAGCTGTGGCACCGGGCACTGAACGAGCCGGACGAGAGCAAACCCGCCAGGAAGGACAGCATCGAGATCACCCAGATTATCAGCAACATGCCGGGGTGGGTGATGGGGCCGAACAAGATTTCCACGCAGTGGGGGCGCCAGCGGTACTTCCGGAAGGACAACTTTGCGGCGCTCTGGCGGTGAGTCAGTTCCACTCAGTTCCATAGTCAGTTCCACCTCGGTTCCACCCAAAACCATTATATATCAATATATATATCCTTTTGGAACCAAGTGGAACAGAAAATATAAAAAAAGAAAAAAATTAAAAGGGTAATATAGGAAAACTCGGTTCCTGGTTCCACTCAGTTCCACTTTGATACAGGAAAGGAAGAACAAAACACCACCGTGCGCGGCCTGACGGGGCGGTGCCGGAGGGCCCGGGGAGAAACGAAAAAAAGGAGGTGCGAGCGCTCCGGCCCGGGACTGACGGATCGTGCCACCGCCGGCGGGTTCGACTCCCGCCCCGCGCGGATTGGTGGGGAAAGGAAGGGAAGAAAATGGAAGAAAAGATCAGCATTCTGGAAGATATAGACAGGAGGACCCGGCAGAAGGAAAAGATGGAGGAAGCCAGGATCCGCGACAAGCTGGACCGGGAGTACGTGAACACGTGCAAGATGTTCGGGCACAGTCCGGACAGGCTGCCGGACGGCCTGGTGGTGATTGAACAGGCGACGAAGTACATGCAGGACAGGCAGAAGACGGTGTACTACAGGTGCGTGGTCGGGCACCACAAGACGGTCAGCGGGATGATGGCACACCTGATCAGCGCGCCGGACGAGGAATGGCCGGAAGAGCCGAGCTGGCAGTATGACAAGTGGAACAAGTGCCGGTGGAGCTATCCGCACTGGATGCTGTGGACCAGGAAAGAGCCGGAATATGAACACGAGACAAAATGGGCGAATGACGATTAAATGACGAAATAATGTGTATGGAAGGGCGGTAAAGCTGAATGATAAAGCTGTTGAAGCGACTATTTTGTTTGCACGATTACGTGATCGCGAGCCCAATGGACAGAGTTTTGTTTGGCATGAACTATTATGTTTGCACCAAATGCGGGAAAAAGTCACTTTATGGTGATTAGAATGACGAAATAAAGGAGTTGAGAGCATGGCAGATATTGAGAAGATATTAAACGGATTCAGACATTGTTTCCCGGAAACAGAAGAAGATGGATTGTTGAATTGCGATGATTGTCCGTATGAGGAAAGTTGTTCTGCTTCTTCTGCTGATGTTGTATCTATGCCAACGTGTATTTTTGAAGATGTTTATGAACTGCTGAAAGAGCAACAGCCGAGAGTGCTGTCCAAAAGAGAAGTGTATGATCTTTCAGATGAAACGGACGTATGGTGCGAACAGCGTGATTCAAAGCGTGTGGCTGCGATGACAACCTTGGGGGAAAAATACTTTATGCACACGCCATTGTTCGCTATGGGACTTGAATCAAACGATATTCGATTTTGGACAAAAAGACCGACAGAGGAACAGCGAAAAGCTGTGCCGTGGGAAACCAATTAAAGGACACCAAACAATCTGACGAAATAAAGGACATGGGAAGGTGAGGAAATGGCAGATATTGAGAAGGTAAAAAAAGGATTAGTTTGTTGTACAAACATGGATAGGTGCTTTGGTAAATGCCCGTATGATGATGAATATGATGACGTTGTTGACTGCACAAGCGAACTTGCGAAGGATGCCCTTGAAGCCATAGAAGAGCAACAAGCAGAGATTAAGCGGCTAACAGAACAGCTTGTAAAACATGGGATTTTTTAAGGAAGGTGAACAGGATTGATTGTTGCATTATGGATTATCGCAATATGCGAGGTAATCAGAGCATTACAAAACATGATTCAGATTATGGCAATAAGGCATGATGTGTCAAAGAGAGATAACGCCTATGCTGAATTTATCAAAAGCCTTAAAAAAGATGATAAACAGTTTGTAAAAGAAATGCTTGAAGAATTTGAAAGACAGGCAGGTGAACAGAAATGACTAAATGCTTTTGCGATAGATGCAACAAGGAACTTGATTACGGCGAATTGAGATATGTTGCACTTATTTTCCATGATTTAACAGATAACGAATCAGTACCGGAAAATTGGGAATTTTGTAAAGAGTGTGCAAGCAGTATTAAACACGCAATAGTGTTCAATATTGCACAGTATGAGAGAGAAGGAAAACGGTAAATCAAACCCATTATTGGACACAAAACAGGAGGACAAGATGGACATCCGGAAGGCGCTGGAACAGATCACGATGGAACAGCAGGACATCGTAAGGATGATCGGGACGGTGGCCATGCATGAGGCTCCGGCTGACGGGGACTGGGCGAAGGAAATTGAAAAAGCGCAGACAGAGGAATCGGCGAAAAACACCGACTACCTGCGCGGATTCTTTGACGGGCTCAAGGAGGCGTATCGCGTGATCGCGGCCATGGCCGGAGAGCACAAAGGAGATGATCAGTAAAATGAGCTGCCCGTGCAAAGGGTGCCAGGAACGGACAGACACATGCCACGGCACATGCGAGAGGTACAAGGCTTGGAAGGCTGAGCACGAGAAGAAAAATGAATGGCTGCGCGGCCAGGTGGTGGAACAGACAGAGCCGCGACGGCAGTTCTTCAACAGGCTGGAACGGAAGAAGGCACGCGGACAGTGCGGCAAACGATTCGGAAAGGGAGGCGGTGACTGATGGTTAATCTCTACCAGATGCGGCAGAGGATACGGAACCTGGTGAAGCTGCAATGGAGAGTTGAACAGGAAACGGCGAAGGCTACGAAAATCACGGCGACCATCACAGGGATGCCGAGAGGGTCGGACAACCACAGCAAGGTGGAGGACGGCGCCATCCGGATATCAGACCTGAAGGACGCATACAGGGAAGCGGCAGAGGAACTGGAAGCGATGAAGGAAGCGCTGGATCCGCTGATCAGCGACCTGGACAACGCGGACGACCGGGCAGTGATGCGACTGCGGTATATCAAAGGTTTCAGCCCGGAGGATATCGCAGAGGCCATACACAGGACGGACAGATCTATCTACTACTACCTGAGCCGGGCAGAGGACCAGCTGGTCAGAAAGCACCCGGACAAGGTGAGCAAGTGACAACCGGCTGACGGTATGATAAGATGAAAGAAAAAGGGAAAAGGAGGCGAGAGAATGAACTGGCAGGCATTGGGAATGGTTCCGGCAATATTCATTGTTCTGTTCTTTGTGGTGTTTCTGTATGGAGCGTGGAAGATGTGGCAATCCAACAACAAGTTTATTGCGTTCATCTTTCTGGCGGTTGCAGTAGCCGCAGGGTTGCTGTTCTATGGACTGTATGGTAAGTCACTCGGTTTATAACTTTTTCAGTGAATTTCAGTAAATATCTATGTTATAGTATACGCGTAGAGAAGCACCTGAGACGATTGTCTCGGGTGTTTTTAATTCGCTCACAATTGCGGGGGCCGTTCCGGGTTCTTCCTTTCCGGGAGCGGCGGGAGGTTCGTCGACACGCGATAGCGGGCTGAGGTGGGAGCTGATGAGCCAACGCAGTGAAGGATTTGCGCGAACGTTCTACATGTCATGGCCATGGATCAAGTGTGCCAGGTCATACAAGAAACACATGAACGGATTGTGCGAGCGGTGCCTGGCCAAGGGGTTGATAGTTCCGGGTGATGAGGTACACCACAAGATCAGGCTGACGCCGGACAACATAAACGATCCGGCGATTGCACTGAACTGGGACAACCTCGAACTGTTGTGTAAGAATTGCCACTTGGAAGAGCACAAGCGGACACGCTGGCGGTGCGACGAGCTCGGACATGTAGAGCTATAGCCCCCCTATCAATTATTTACGATTGGAGGGGGCTCAGC
>Ga0310691_10004567_pt1 | contig 15510 bp, 14 predicted proteins | sample 176DNAGHGlowgp2_FD_203887 | JGI IMG/M metagenome (GOLD analysis project Ga0310691, IMG submission 203887) | Sheep rumen microbial communities from Palmerston North, Manawatu-Wanganui, New Zealand - 1766 DNA GHGlow gp2 (v2) (version 2) | ecosystem: Host-associated > Mammals > Digestive system >...
AAGCCGCCCGTCAGGCTCTGATACTTATAGGCCTTCGTGCGCTCGATGCTCATGCCCTGACCTTTGCGCACAACCAAGTAGCCATGCATGTGGGGTTCTTCGTCGAAGATGAGGGCTTCTGTGGTAACGCCATAATGGTTGGCGATGGTCATCAGTTTGGAAATGGTGATGTCCGCCTCGCCACGCTCCACTTGTTCGTAGGTTTCCAATTTAAGGCCACAGAGGTCTGCCACCTCCTGTGCGGGGATGTCTAAGGCGTCACGCAAGCCGCGCAAGCGCTCGCCGATTTGATGAAGTTGGTCGTTCATATTGGTTTGTTGTTGATGGAACTTATGGGGGCTATGAGGCTTATAGGACTCTCTTCAGTTTTTCTAAGAACTCATCGGCTTCAGCCATGCTCAGGCAGAGCGGGGGCAGCAGGCGCAGCACATGTGTGCCGGCACAGCCCGTGAACACATGCTCGTCGAAGAGCAACTTCTGACGCACTTCTTTATAAGGTTCGCTGAGCTCAATGCCTATCATCAGGCCGCGACCGCGCACCTCTGTGATTCCACTGTGCCCGTCGGTTCTCCGACGGGACATCTCTTCCTTCAGCGCCTCCATCAAATGTTCACCCACTTTTCGGGCATTCTCTATCAGCCCTTCGCCCTCGATGACATCCAACACAGCCAATGCTGCTGCACAAGCGAGATGATTGCCGCCGAAGGTGGTGCCAAGCTGTCCATAGACGGCTTCGAACTTGGGCGAGATGAGCACAGCACCCATGGGGAAGCCGTTGGCAATGCCCTTGGCCACCGTGATGATGTCCGGCTGAACGCCCAGCCATTGATGAGCGAAGAACTTACCGCTGCGACCATAGCCACATTGGATTTCGTCGCAGATGAGCACGGTGCCGCTTTCGTCGCAAGCCTGGCGCAAGCCTTGCATGAACTCAGCGGTAGCCAGTTGTATGCCGCCGACACCTTGGATGCACTCAATGATGCAGGCTGCCACATCGCCCTTCGCCAGTTCTTGTTTCCACGCATCCAAATCATTGAGGGGCAGGAAGGTGGTGTGGCCGTTGGCATTGATGGGCGCGATGATCTTGGGGTTATTGGTGACTTCGACAGCCAGGCTCGTGCGGCCGTGGAAGGCCTTTTGTGCCGAGAGTACGCGCGTGCGGCCCGTATGGAACGAAGCCAGCTTCAAGGCGTTCTCGTTGGCCTCCGCACCGCTGTTGATGAGGAACAGACGGTAGTCCTCATAACCACATACCTTGCCCAGACGCTCGGCCAGCTGTTGCTGGAGCTTGTTCACCACAGAGTTGCTGTAGAATCCGAGTTGGGCCACTTGTCGGCTGACGGCTTCCACATAATGCGGATGCGCATGACCGATGCTGATGACGGCATGACCGCCATAGAGGTCAAGATATTCTGTGCCTTGGTCGTCCCATACGCGGCAACCTTGGCCACGCACGATATTGACGGGGAAAAGGGGATAGACGTCGAAGAGAGTCATTGTATTTGACAATTAGACAATTTTACGATATGCTGAAAACGCTGCAAAGTTAGGGCATTTCTCCGACATAGCCTTGCTTTTAGGCAGCAAAACGCACAAAAGGACGGAAAAATGTCACGAAAGAGCGTTTCAGAATACAATATTGCAGGCTATGCCTGCACCTCGGCACTCGCTATCATAGAAGGGCGCAGCTACAACGATGGGGCCTTGACCTTCCTTCAGAGACGTGGTTTCAGGAGCGGAATCCTTCATCTTAAACCATCGCTTCCACACCGGCAGCATCCAATAGCCTGCATTGGCACACAGGATGCCGACACCTGCGCCCGCAATCACATCGCCCACCCAATGTCGCTTGTTATAGACCCGCAGGAACGCTACGCTGGTGGCGGCGGCATAGGCCATGGCACCATAGCCCCAGCCGTATTCGATGCGCATCAACTCGGCACCTGTGAAAGCCGTGGCGGTATGGCCGGAGAAAAAGGAGTTGCGCTTCTCGGAATCGGGGCGTTGCTCGCGAACCGTGTATTTCACGGTGTTCGTGACGGCAGCCATCAAGGCGTGGGCGGTGGCCGACGCAATCACGCGGTCCCAGAAAGGATGCTTGGCCTTCACGCCCGGGATGAAACCCAGGAAGGGCTCTACGACCGAGGGAACATATTGAAGGTAGTCATCCACATAGGTTCGATTCCATCCGGAGTTCATGTCCTTGAACGCCTTCTGCGCCACCAGATCCGTAGGGCTCTTCTCCACCAGTCCCAACGTGCCCACAGTGATGAGCACCGCGGGGGCTATCAGCTGCTTGGGCTGGTAGTAGAGGTTCTTGTGGCGCGGAACCACAAGGACGCTGTCTTCCTGCGCCCCAAGAGGGCTCAGTGTGAGAAGTAGGAATATGGTCAGTATGACTCGATTCATAGGCCGATTTTCAAGGTTCCAATGATACCGCGCGGAATCGTCTGTGCCAGGGAATGTCCGCGATCGTCCTCGCCCATAATGCCTTGCGGGAACATGTACTCGGTCAGGGTGTTGCCGAAATCGTAGATATTATAGCACTGCAGGGTGAACGTCATCGGGTAGTCCTTTATTTTCCAGTTTGCCTGCGCATGGAGGTCGATATTGAAGATGGCGCTCTCGCGGCAGCCGAAGTTGCCGTCGGTGGGGTTGATGCCACGCGAGCAGCACGGACGTGTGGCCGTTTGCAGATCGCCATTGGCATCCGTGGCGTTGGCCGTGTTGAAGACGGCAATGGGTTGTCCGTCGGTCCAGCGGCCTGTAATGCCGAAGCGGAAGTTCTTGCAGACGTTGTAGGCCAGATAGATACGACACACGTAGGCCTTGTCCTGATCCAGGCGTCCTACGCCAGAGTAGGCCGCAGGGGCATTGCTCACGGTGCTGCGCGTGTTGGGGTTCGCCGTCGATTCCGAGAGTACGCCGATATTGTTCGATGCCGGTCCGTTGCCCAAGGCCACCACACTCGCCCCTATCATGGATTGCCAGGAGAGGCTGAAGAACACCTCGCGGCCATGATAGGTGTAGCGTGTGGTCTGCGTCATGAAATAAGGCGTGTTCGTCAGCCAGCTGGTACCCATTAGCTCGGTCGGCTGGTAGTCCACCACATAGTCGCGCACACCGGGATTCATGAAATAATAGCCGTTGGCGGCCGTGTAGCCATTGGCCGCCTCGCCGTCGGTGAAGCGGGTCATCCAAGTGTGGTAGTATTTCCTGAAGCTTTGCAGGAGGGCAAACTCATGGCGCCCAAAGCGCAGATGGATGGGAATGCTCAGCGTGGCATAGGCGGGCTGCTGCAGGCCCTTGGCATAGTGGTGGTACTGTCCGCCCGTGGTGGTGAAGAGGCGGTCGGTGCCGCTGTAGAAAACCTGTGCATTCATGAAGTCACGACTCATGAAGCGGATGTCTTCGATGTTGTAGCTCACGCGGTCATGCGCTAAGATGAGTCCCAGCTGCAACCATTTCGTAGGACGGTAATCCAGCATCGCCGTCGCCTTCACATTGGGCGATATCTTCGTGCGACCGCTCAGCACCATTCCATCGAGGGTGAAGTAGCAATCGCCGCGCGCTTCCAGCTTCGGCGTGATGTGGTAACGTGCCTCCACGCCCACCTTGTTCTCCAGCAGTCCGGCAGCGAAGGCGCTGCTTGTCCACTCGTAACGGTACAACGGCGTGGGGTCGGGCTGCAGGGCGTGTTGCAAATACACCTCGTTCGTAAAAGACGTGGTCGATGGGTTGAAGAATAGGAGAGAGTTATAGCCCTCGGCCTTCAGCTGCAGCCACGACAGCAGGGGCTTCTCGTAGTCCAGATGCCACGAGAGCTCGTGCGTCTTGCCGTCGGCCATCCAAGGCTCCAGCGACTCGCCGTCCTGATCGACGAGGTTGCGGGAGAACTGCAGGTCCTCGTGCCGAATGACATTCGTGGCCCACGTGAGTCCCGTCGTCAGCCCGCCTCGCTTAGCATACAACGAGGCACTATAGTTGTTCAGCCGCATCACCTCGTTGCGGTTGAAATTGAAGTCCGCGCCATAGTTGTCCCTGCTGTAGAAATTCAGCAGGTAGCCTAAGTGATCGAAGAGACGACCGCCCGGCAGACGGCCATCCAGCTGCACCTTGTAATGGGCGCCCGTATAGAGCGGCTGCTGACGGACCAGACCATTATGGTCTATATTGGAATAGGCTTGCTGTCCGATGCTGGCATAGAGATGCTGACGATATTTCCTTCCGCGCCGATCGGTGAGCGTGTAGGCTACGTCCATCGTCCCCTGTCCCCGCACGTACTGCCGCTGGCGGATAAGCTCCTTGTCGTAGGCCGCCTCGGTGCTCGTGTTATGGAAGATGTGCATGATATCCGCCGTACCCCAAGAGATGCCGCCCAGGTTGCCTCGGTTCCATGACACCTGCGCGTAGTCGCTGGCGAGGGTGTCTAAGTCGAAGCGCAGGACGGAGCTGAGAGGGTCGAGGTGCAGGTCGTAGCTCTCCATGTTGGGAACATAGCTTGTGGAGCCTGCCATGAAGCGGTTGTCGATGCGGAATCCATCCAAATAATAGCGATTCCATCGGTACGAATTGCCATCGACAGAGAAGATCAGCTGTCCCGATTCATCCCATTGCCCTGTATGCAGCCCCTGATAGATGGTGTGGTCGCTCAGGGCGTCGAGCCAATGCACGAGATGTCCTTGATGGTACCATTCCCTGAAGAACCCTGCCGAGACAGAGTCGGTCTCCACTTGTGCCTGCGTGGGCGAAGTGAAAAGTGAAAGAATGAAAAGTGAAAAATAAAAAAATCCACTCCTCACTCCCTCTTGTAGGGGAAGGGTGGTCACTTTTGCAATAAGCAATAAGAAATGATTGTAAATCTTATTTTTCACTTTTCACTCCTTCATTTTTCACTTTTCACTCTTTCACTTTTCATTTTCAGTATCTCCCACCTGTAGGCCACACCCAGTCGCACTTGATGATAAGGGTAATCATGCAGGCCATACTGATAGGCGGCCACGATGTCAAACTGCTTCACATGGCAGATAAGGTCTGTGCGCAGCACCATGGGACTGTCGTGGGCCACGTCGCCGCCATTGCCGGCGTTGTGCTCCCAGCCGCTGTAACCGGCGAAGGTCTCGGCGAGCGTGAAATAGCGATTCTCCCATTTCGCCGTCACACCGAACTGCACGGCATCGTTCTGCCGCCCGTTGTCCGTCTGCCAGCACAGGAAACCCGTGGAGAGCGCCGCACGAAAACGGTGATTCCATCGCGTGTTTCGCCCTACGGCCCATGACTTGCCCACGGCCGTGTCGAAGAAATAACCCGGGCTGTCATAGTAGCGGGCAAGATAGTACTTACCGCCCGAAGCCGTCCTCAGCGCGGCACGCACGACCCAGTCCGGGCGCCAACGCCGCTCCTTCAGCAGCTGGATGTCTGCGGTCACATAGACGTCGCCGCTGAGATGTCCCTTGCGGGCCTCCTCGCGATATTCCTCGGGAATGCGGCAGGTGGCGATGTTCTCGTCGGAATTGCGGAACCATTCCATGACCGGCATCCACACACTCAGGTTCACGCGGTCCGTCCACAGCGGGATGTTCACCTTCAGCGACATATCTGCTGTGTGGTCACCCCGGTAGCCGTTGAAGTAGTCGCCTGCCAGCTCCACGCGCAGCACTCGCTGTACCCGCCCGTCTAGCATCTCGGGCACCGCAAAAGCATTGGGACCGAAGTAGTAAGGTGATATCAGCGTGGCATCGCTCAGCGGCGATTTGTAGATCGGCGTCTGCGCGTGCAGGGTGCACCACGATACCATGGTGATGATGAACAGCAGTCGTTGCATATTGCGGCTGTGGGGCGTTTAGAAAGCGCTGGGCTTGAGGTCGAGGCCAGCATGTTCGTCGATGCCGAACATGAGGTTCATGTTCTGGACAGCCTGTCCGCTGGCGCCCTTCAGGAGGTTGTCGATGACGGAGGTGATGAGCAGCTTCTCTTCGAACTTCTCCACATGCACCAGCGCCTTGTTGGTGTTGACGACCTGCTTCAGGTCGAGGTCACGATCCACATAATGTGTGAAGGCGGCCGTTGCGTAGAACTGCTTATACATCTTCACGATGTCCTTCTCGCTCAGCGCGGGGTCGATGCGGACGACCTCGGTGCAGAAGATGCCACGGGCAAAGTCGCCGCGATAAGGAATGAAATCCACGCTGGCATCGAAGCCGGGCTGCAGCTGCGCCAGCGACTGACGTATCTCGGGCACATGCTGGTGGCGGAAAGCCTTGTAGATGCTCATATTACCCATGCGCCACGAGAAATGGGTCGTGGCACCGGGCTTCACGCCGGCACCCGTGGAGCCTGTGATGGCGTTCACGCTGATGTCGTTATGCAGCAGCCAGTTGGCGGCCAGCGGCAGCAGTCCCAGCTGGATGGCCGTGGCGAAGCAACCGGGGTTGGCGATGTGCTGGGCCTTCGCAATCTCCGCCTTGTTGATTTCCGACAAGCCATAGACATAGTCGTGGTCGGGCGAGGCCAGACGGAAGTCCTGTGCCAGGTCGATGACTTTCAGGCTCTGCGGCACGGGGTGCTCCTTGAGGAACTCTGCGCTCTTGCCGTGGCCCATGCACAGGAAGAGCACGTCGATGCTCTTCAGCGCCATGCGGCTCGTGAACTTCATGTCCGTCTCGCCCAGCAGACCCTCATGGACGTCGGTCAGCAGGGCTTTGGCGTTCGAGGTACTATGTACGAAGGCGATCTCTGCCTCGGGGTGGTGCAGCAACAGGCGGATGAGCTCACCCGCCGTGTAGCCTGCGCCACCGATAATGCCTACCTTAATCATATTTGCGACTGCCTTGGAGCCAGGATCCATAAGATGAGATAGATCATCAGGCCACCGCCAATGCAAAAGGTTAAGATGAGGAATGCAACACGTACCAGCAGCGGGTCCATCTCAAAATAGTCTGCGAGACCTCCGCACACGCCGCCAATCTTCTTGTCGGTGTCGGACAAATAAAAACGTTTCTGTGCCATGTTGTTTATCTTTTTTCGTCTTTGTGGATTCCGTAATAGACACGCAGCGGGGTGGAGAGCACCTTGATGAAGCCCTTGGCCTCGTCGGCGGTCCAACCGGTCTGGGTCTCACCGTACTCGCCCAGTTTGCTCTTCGTCAGGTCGTTGGCGCTGTCGATGCCCACGGTCTCGAAGCCGAAGGGGCGCAGCTTCAGGATGGCCGTACCCGTGACATTGCGCTGCGAGCTGCTGAGCATCGCCTCGATATCGGGCATCACGGGCTCCAGATACTGGCTCTCGTGCAGGAACATGCCGTACCAGTTGCCGACCTGATCCTTCCAGTACTGCTGCCACTTCGAGAGCGTGGATTTCTCCAGCAGACGGTGAGCCTCGATGATGAGCTTGGGTGCGGCGGCCTCGAAGCCTACGCGACCCTTGATGCCGATAATCGTGTCGCCCACGTTGGCATCGCGGCCGATGGCGTAGCTGGCACCGATCTCCTCGATCTTCTGGATGGCCTTGATGCGGTCGTCGAATTGCTCGCCGTTGACGCCCACAATCTCACCCTTCTCGAACTGAATCTTCAGCAGGCTCTCGGGCTCCTTGGCCGTCACGTGCTTCAGGTAAGCCTCTTCGGGCAGACCCTGTGTAGCGTCGAGCAGCTCGCCGCCGCAGATGCTGGTGCCCCAGATGCCCACATTATAAGAATACTTCAGCTTGGCGAAGTCGGCGGCAAAGCCGTGTGCGTTGAGGTAATCCACCTCTTCCTTGCGCGTCAGCTTCTTGTCGCGCGTCAGCGTGATGATCTCTACACCGGGGGCCATCACCAGGAAGGTCATGTCGAAGCGGATCTGGTCGTTGCCGGCACCGGTGCTGCCGTGTGCGATGGCGTCGGCACCGATCTCATTGGCGTAGCGCGCGATGGCGATGGCCTGGAAGATGCGCTCCGAGCTGACGCTGATGGGGTAGCAGTTGTTGCGCAGAACGTTGCCGAAGATCATGTACTTCAGCGACTTCTCGTAGTACTCCTGTGTCACGTCGAGCGTGACATACTTCGTAGCGCCCAGCTTGTAGGCGTTCTCCTCGTTGGTCTTCAGCTGCTCGGCGCTGAAGCCGCCCGTGTTGGCGCACGCAGCGTGTACTTCATATCCTAATTCCTTGGCGAGATACATCACCGTGTAGCTCGTGTCCAAGCCGCCACTAAAGGCGACCACTACTTTCTTCTTGCTCATATAGTAATTGTTTTGATGGGACTAATGGGGCTTATAGGGCTAATGGGCCTTATGGGGCCTATTGGGTTTAATCGCGCAGCTCTTGGCTGTGCGCTGCGCGCCCTTCAAGTCTTTCTATTCTGGCGATGACCTCCTGCGGAATTTTGGCGGGGAGGTGCTCCTCGGGGTCGAAGAGCATGGCGGTGCAGATGCAGAACTTGCGGTTGCGCTCGCGCAGCACGCCCACGTTCACACAACCCTCGCAGCCCTTCCAGAATGCCTCGTCGTCCGTCAGGTCGTCGAAGGTCACGGGCAGGTAGCCCAGTTGCGTGTTCATCTTCATGACCGCCTTGCCGCTGGTGAGCGAGAAAATCTTGGCGTGCGGCCAGCGCGTGCGCGCCAGCGAGAACGTCAGGTCCTTGATCTTCTTGGCGATGCCCAGCCCGCGGAAGTCGGGGTGTACGATGAGGCCCGAGGTGGTGACATACTGCTTGTTGCCCCAGGTCTCGATATAGCTGAAGCCTGCGAAACGCTCCGTTCCATCGGGCATCTTGGCTAAGGCGATGACGGCCTTGGCCTCGAACATCTTGTTGGCAACGTACTCGTGTGTGCGCTTGGCAATGCCGGTGCCGCGCACCTTGGCAGCTTCCTCGATGGTCGTGAGGATGGTATCGACGTATCTCTCATGCGATTCGTCGGCCACGAGCACTTGAATGGATTCCGGTTTGATCAATTCTTCCATTATCTGAAGGTGTGTAATGTTCCTATTCGTTTATACCAGACTGAGTTGGTTCAGCACCTCCTGGCGATCGGCCTTCTCGTCGAGGATGACCAACACCGTGTCATCGCCCGCTATCGTGCCCAGGATGTGGGACAGCTCGGCATGGTCGATGTCGTAGGCCACGTGGTTCGCATGGCCGGGAGGCGTGTGCAGCACGGCCAGGTTGCCGCTGAACTGCACCGACAGCGCCCCCAGACGGTTGATCTGCTGTACCGTCATGTGGGTGTCGCTCACGCGCTGGTAGCGCTGCTGGTTGGGCAGCATGTAGATGTAGTTGCCCCGCTCGTTGTGCCCCTTGCCGATATGGAGCTGGTGCAGGTCGCGCGACAGCGTGGCCTGCGTGGAGGGGAACCCGGCTTTCTCCAGCTCACGAAGGAGCTCATCCTGCGTGCTCAGCTCCTGGCTGGAGATGATCATCTTGATGACCTCTAATCGTGTGTGCTTGTCTTGTCTCATGTCTTTTTTCAAAATTTGGCTGCAAAGGTATGCATATTATTTCATATATCATGCAATAATACAACATTTTTCGTGAAAACACGTATTTTTATTTGCGTATGTGGGCGCAGAAGCTTACTTTTGTGCCGACAAACGAACTAAAAACCGCTCTTAACACTTGCCGTCATGAAGAAACTGCTCCTCCTCTTGTGCCTCGCTGGCGCCGTCGCTGCGCCGTTGTCTGCACGGACTGTCCTTGCCCCGGAGATATCCACGGTGAAGACCGATGTCCTGCGCGTCAACAACCGTCCCGCCGAGGCCGACCGCCTCTTCCGCTCGGAGGCCGTAGAGAAGAAGATCCAGGAGATTGTCCGCCAGCTCACCAACCTGCGACTGGCATGGATGTTCGTCAACTGCTTCCCCAACACCATCGACACCACCGTGCACTACACGGAGTCCGACGCGCAAGGCCTCCCCGACACCTTCGTATATACCGGCGATATTCATGCCATGTGGCTGCGCGACTCGGGCGCACAGGTCTTCCCCTACGTCAGGCTGGCCCCTCAGGACAAACACCTCCAGCGGATGCTCGCCGGCGTCGTGCTGCGCCAGTTCCGCTGCATCAATATCGACCCCTATGCCAACGCCTTCAACTACACCCCCAACCCCGATGGCGAATGGCAGAAGGACCTCACCGCCATGAAGCCGGAGCTGCACGAGCGCAAATGGGAAATCGACTCGCTGTGCTACGTCATCCGCCTGGCCTATGAATACTGGCGGGTGACGGGCGACGATTCCATCTTCGGCACGTCGTGGCTACAGGCCATCCAGCACATCCTCGCCACCTTCCGCGACCAGCAGCGCAAGGACGGCCACGGCAGCTACACCTTCCAGCGACGCACTGAGCGCGCCTCCGACACGATGATCATCGATGGAATCGGCGCTCCCGTGAAGCCCGTGGGCCTCATCGCGTCAGCCTTCCGCCCCAGCGACGATGCCACCACGCTGCTCTTCCTCGTGCCGTCGAACTTCATGGCCGTGACGCAGCTGCGCCACGCCGCCGAGATCCTCACGCAGGTCAACCGGCGCGACGACCTGGCCGCGCAATGCCAGGCGCTGGCGGAGGAAGTGCAACAAGCACTGAATAAATATGCAGTCAATATGCATCCCAAGTACGGGCCCATCTACGCCTACGAGGTCGATGGCTTCGGCAACCAGCTCCTGATGGACGATGCCAACGTCCCCTCCCTGCTCGCCATGGCCTATCTCGGCGATGTCTCTGTCAGCGACCCCATCTATCAGAACACCCGCCGCTTTGTGTGGAGCGAGGACAATCCTTATTTCTTCCGTGGGCGCGCAGGCGAAGGTATCGGCGGCCCACACATCGGCTACGACATGCCGTGGCCCATGTCCATCATGATGCGCGCCTTCACCAGCACCGACGATGCCGAGATCAAGGCATGCATCGAGATGCTCATGCGCACCGATGCCGGCACCGGCTTCATGCACGAAAGCTTCCACAAGGACGACCCCGCCCGCTTCACCCGTAAATGGTTCGCCTGGCAGAACACCCTCTTCGGCGAGCTCATCATCAAACTCATCGACGACGGCAAACTGCCGCTCCTCAACAGCATCACCCTCTAACCCCTTCTCACAATATGGAATCCTATATCGCAGATGGCCATCGCTACGACGATGCCGCCACCCTCTACAACCGCTGCGGACTCAGCGGCGTCCTGCTGCCGCGCGTGAGCCTCGGCTTCTGGCATAACTTCGGCGCCAACGACCCCTTCGAGCGCAGCCGCGCCATCACACGCTATGCCTTCGACCACGGTATCACGCATTTCGACCTGGCCAACAACTACGGCCCGCCCTACGGCAGCGCCGAGGAGACGCTCGGCCGCCTCATGGACGAGGACTTCCGCCCCTACCGCGACGAGCTCTTCATCGCCACCAAGGCCGGCTACGACATGTGGCCCGGCCCCTATGGCAATTGGGGTAGTCGCAAATACCTGATGGCCAGCCTCGACCAGAGCCTCCGCCGCATGCATCTCGACTATGTCGATCTCTTCTACAGCCACCGCTACGACCCCGAGACACCCCTCGAGGAAACGCTGCAGGCGCTGGTCGATATCGTGCGGGCCGGCAAGGCCTTGTATGTCGGCATCTCGCGATGGCCGCTGCAAGCCCTGAAACGTGCCGACGAATACCTGCGCGAGCGCGATGTCCCGCTACTCATCTATCAGGGGCGCCTCAACCTCCTCGACCGCGAGCCGCAGCAGGAGGGCATCCTCGACTACTGTGCCGACCGCGGCATCGGCTTCATCGCCTTCTCGCCCCTCGCCCAGGGTCTCCTCACCGACCGCTATCTCAACGGCATCCCCGCCGACTCACGCATGGCCCAAGGCCGTTTCCTCAAGCAGGACCGCCTCACCCCCGAGCTGCTCACCTACCTGCGCCAGCTGCAAGCCGAAGCCCAGGCCGAAGGTCGCACCATCTCCGCGAACGCCCTCCGCTGGATCCTTGCCCAGCGCGGCGTCACCTCCGTCCTCGTCGGCGCCAGCTCCGTCGAACAACTCCAAAAGAACCTCAGCGCCTAATTAAAACACTTTTTTATCGTTCAAATCCCTCATTCTCTCAAACTTATTGATTGTCAATTCATAAGGGATGAGGGAATGCTGAGGGAAAGGCTGAGAGAGTGAGGGAAAAGTGACAAATAGCAACGAAATGAAGGGGTGCCGGATTAAAAAAATGCGTTATGATGGCAAATATTTGGTGGAATGAAAATTTTTTATTACCTTTGCCGCTGAAAACACAACGGGTCATCGTAGATGCCCATATAGTATTAACCTTTAATCTGTTTTATTTACTATGGAAAACGAACTTTCCTCCAAAATGCCCGTCAACTGGACGGTGTGTATGCAGGCCGACTGCCCCTGGCACGAGGGATGCCTGCGCTATCGTGCCTTCGAATGCGTGAACACACGCCACAAGCAGCAGCGCTGCGTACTGCCCTCGGCACGCAGCGACAACGGATGCCGCTTTCACATTCCTTTTGCCAAGGTGCAGGTGGCCTGGGGTATGCGTAAACTGCTCGTTGGTGTCAAAGAGAGCGATGCCGAGCAGATGCGAGCCTGCATCAAGGCGTATTTCAAGAGCCATTCTACGTACTACCGCTACTACAACGGTCGCTACCCCATCTCTCCCCAACAGCAGCAGGCCATACGCCGCATCTTCCAGCGCTTCGGCTACAATCCCGACAGTGTGCGCTTCGACCGTGTGGACATGGACTATTTCTTCCCTCGGTCGTAACGCCTGCGCAGCAGGCTCCTCGCCCGTGAAGAGCCTGATCTTACGGCGAGTTCCACCGGTGGAATTCGTCATAAGCACCTGACCTTATTACCATCACAACCTTATCTAATTTCTATTTTATCTTAACCTTATTTCTTTCTTATTATGAAGACACAAGACATCAATCTCTACGAGATGATTCATGCAGAACTGAGCGACACGTTCCAGTTCCGCTACAACACGGTGATGGGCTATACGGAGTATATGTCTCCCTATGCAGACCCCGCCGATTGGACGCCCGTGACGGAACGGGCGCTGAACACCATTACCAACTATCTCATCAGCAGCGGCCTGCCCGTGTGGGACCGCGATGTACGCCGCTACGTCTTTTCCCACGATGTGCCCGACTACAATCCCGTGCAGGACTACCTGCAGCAGCTCGAAGGACGGTGGGACGGTCGCGACCGCATCCGTGCCCTCGCCCGCTGTGTGCCCACCGACACTCCCCGTCAGTGGACGGCTTGGTTCCACCGCTGGTTCCTGGCGATGGTGGCGCAATGGCAGGGAGGTGAGAAGCAGTACGGCAACGCCATCGTGCCCCTGCTCATCTCGCCCCAGGGGATGCGTAAGAGCACGTTTTGTCGCTTGCTGCTGCCTCCCGAACTGCGCAAGTGGGGCTACAGCGACAACCTGTCGTTAGCGGATGAGCGCAAGGTGCATCTGGCCATGAGTCAGCTGCTGCTCATCAACCTCGATGAGTTCAACCGCATCTCGGCACACAAGCAGGCGGGAATGTTGAAGAACCTCGTGCAACTGCCCGCCGTGATGGTCCTGCGTCCTTATGCACGCCATCTCGAAGAAGCACCCCGCCTGGCATCGTTCATCGCCACCACCAATATGACGCAGGTGCTGGCAGACATCTCCGGCTCGCGTCGCTTTGTGGGCGTGCAGCTCACGGGGCCCATCCGCATCCCTCGACGCATCGACTACGAACAGCTCTATGCCCAGGCCGTCGCAGAGCTCAGCCGCGGCGCCCGCTATTGGTTCACCGATGCCGAGACGAAGCGCGTGATGGAGCACAACGAACGCTTCCAGATTCCCACGGATGCCGAAGCCTACTTCCTGGAGCACTTCACGGTGCCCACGAGCAAGGACGAGGGGCAGTGGCTCTCTGCCGCCGCCATCATCGAGCACATCAAGAAGAATGCCCATTCCTCCTTCCAAGCTCCCACAGTGGCGAAGATGGGGCGCATCCTCTCTCGCATCTCCGGCCTCGAACACCGCCATACGGCCTACGGCGAGCGCTACCGTGTCTGTCCCCAGAACGCTTCCGCAGAGGTTTCTAAGTAGCCGCTGATACTATTCTCTCACCATTTCCCTCATTCCCTCAGCTTTCCCTCAGCCTCTACAGCCTGAGATTCAACAAGTTTGAGGGAATGAGGCTTTTTCTCCCCAAAAACTTTTATGGGGAACCCTCGAAGACACGACAAACCCCTCTTTCCCCTCCACTCCCCATAAAAAAGAGATGCCTCACATCATGAAGCACATCTATGAAGACAGAGATTTTTATTAATAACTCCTTCGGAAATCTTAACGCAGTTTTAACAGAAAAAGTTTGGAGGAACGGAATCCTTTTAATACTTTCGCAGATGAACTTAAACAACTAAATATTAATAAATTATATGTAATATGATTACAAATTTTGAAACTAACAAAGTTTATCTTGCAAAAGGGATGACCTTGGAAAAGTATGTAGATGCGACTGCGCATCTTTTAGGTGCGTTGCATAACTACGAAATCCATTGGGGCTTCTTACCCATAGCCACATCTTCGTTACATATCTGGTCGCGCGACTATATGCCAGTGCAGGTCAGCAAAAAGAAGTTTGTGCGTTTCAACTATAGTCCAGATTATCTGAAAGGGTACCCTGAATACAAGCCTAATACGTCTGCCATTCTCGCTGAGCTTGGCTTGCATGTAATAGACTCTGACATCATCCTTGATGGTGGCAACGTCATCAGTTGTGGTGATAAGGTCATCATGACAGATAAGAATTTTAGAGAGAATCCGCATTATGACCAAAATACGATTGTTGATACGCTGAGTCAACTGTTGGAAGCAGAGATCGTGTTGATTCCTGAAGACTATTACGATGAATATGGTCATGCAGATGGGATGGTGAGGTATATGGGCGAAGGTCGCGTGCTACTCAACAACTACTACGACTTTGACAAGGCCCTGCGGAAACGACTATTGACAGCTCTCAGCCCTCATTTCGACATCACAGAGCTCCACTATGGTTCCCATACCGACAAGAGTTGGGCTTATCTCAATTTCCTGCACGTGGGGCATCACATTTTCATTCCAATGATGGAAGACAAGCTGGGAGAGACGGCCTTCAGGCAGATTGCCGACGCATTTCCCCAATGCAAGTGTTACCCTATTCATCGTTGTGAGACGATTGTTCGCGATGGTGGAGCATTGAATTGTTCAACATGGAATATACTGGCTGATTTGCCAGAAGAAGATAATAGTCATGAATTACCAAAAACAATTTGAATATGTTTACGGCGAAATTTATCAAGAATATCTTCTTGGAAGAAGACTCAATCAAAGCTATTGGCAGAAGTGGAAAAAAGACCAGGGTCTTCGCTAAACAAGGTGATTTGGATGGCTCGTGTAGTATTTATAGTTTGACATTAGTGTCCCGTTAAAATTGGGACGAGTTAAATATTAATCAAACAACCCCGGAATAAGGGGACCCAATTGCTCTTTGACATCATTGGAATAAGTCTTATCGAACAG
>Ga0310691_10004569_pt1 | contig 15507 bp, 7 predicted proteins | sample 176DNAGHGlowgp2_FD_203887 | JGI IMG/M metagenome (GOLD analysis project Ga0310691, IMG submission 203887) | Sheep rumen microbial communities from Palmerston North, Manawatu-Wanganui, New Zealand - 1766 DNA GHGlow gp2 (v2) (version 2) | ecosystem: Host-associated > Mammals > Digestive system >...
CAAATCCCATCATGGTATAGCGGTTGTGCTTCCGCCAGCGACCCTGACAACACCGACCAAGCTACCGCACGAATCAACGCTGGGCAATACAAGATGGAAATCTATGCTTATATCGATGACTCCAAAACAGCAACCATCAAGGTGAATGTGCCTGGATTTGTGCCACTTGGCTGGTGTCTCTTCAACAAATTCACCCTGACGGAATATGCCAAGAATATGACCATCGATGAATCGGAGGCGACGGCTCCTGAAATCTGTGACTGTGCAAAAGTGACATTGATACGCACACTCAAGGGCGGTCAATGGAATGGTTTCAGCTTACCATTCAGTCTGAGCGCTCAGCAGCTTGCATCCTCTCCACTCAACGGTGCTTCCATCAAGCAGTTCGCTGCAGCCAACGACAACGTAATCACCTTGACAGATGCCACCGAAATTGTGGCTGGCGAACCATACTTCATCAAGCCAGAAGCAGACATCTCGAATCCTGTATTCTCTGCCGTAACAGTCACGAATCCTGAAGAGGCTGTGAAGGGTGACGGCGAATATAAAGTGGCTGCCCACCTCTACAACACCGAACTTGCCACCGACGGTAGTGTAGCTTACGTATCGACCATCGACAGCCACATCAAGAAACTGACCTCAGGTGGCATCAAGGGACTGCGTTCTTACTTCCTGATTCCTCCAGGTAACGAAGTGAAGCCGCTCGTTCTGAAGTTCGACGATACCACCGACATTGTGGAAGTGACAAGGGACGGACTTGAGACGAAGAATACTGTTATCTACAATCTTGCTGGTCAACGTTTGCAACAGCTACAGCGTGGCGTGAATATCGTCAATGGCAATAAGATTGTTGTTAAATAATTTGTTCAATCACTCATTCATAAGATAAACATTATGAGAAAGATATATCAGTACCCTACGATAAGGGTCATTAGCATTATCGATGAACAACCCATTGCACTTTCCAACGTCATTGAGGAGGACGATGTCTATATCAACCCAGAGACCATGGAGGAAGGCGATGGCAGCGAAGCCGTGAAATCAAATCCATACTCCTTGTGGTAAAATCCTGTGCGAGTGAATCATCACTCAATTTCACGTGAGTTTATTTTGTAACAAACAAGGGGCAGATGGACAATCACCTTGTTTCTCTGCCCCACAAATTCTTTCCATAAAATGCGTAGAACACTTTCCTTTATCATACTAATCTTCAGAGTGGTATTTGTCTCGGCGCAAGTAACGTTCAACTTATCTACTGCCCAGCGTGGTCCTGTTATCGGTCCGTTACACTACGGCATCTTCTATGAGGAGATTAACCATGCAGGCGACGGCGGCATCTATGCCGAACTCATCCGCAATGGCTCAATGGAAGAAAACAGTAACAACCCCGACCACTGGTGGACAATCGGCAATGCCACCTTCAGCATTTCTTCGCAAAACCTGATTAATGCTGCACAGAAACGTGCCATGCACCTCAACCTCAACAAGGCGGGCGACGGAACGCGTAACATTGGCTACTGGGGTATCAATATCGTCAAAGGACAGAAGTACCGTGCCTCGTTCTGGCTACGTACTGTCAATCACTGGGCAGGCGACATCACCCTGACTCTCGAAAGCTACGAGGGCGCCGACCTCGGTCATGCAGTGGTGAAGGTGGAAGAGGACACCCAATGGAAGAAATACACTGCTGAAATCACCGCAACAGGCTCCTATCAACTCGGTTGGTTCGCCATACGTGGATCGCAGGCAGGTACGATATACTTGGATTGTGTGAGCTTGATGCCACCTACCTTCAAGGACCGTGAAAATGGTATGCGTCCCGATCTTGCCGAGAAATTGGCAGCACTGCACCCAAAGTTCATGCGCTTCCCTGGAGGTTGCTACGTAGAGGGTGGCAATCGCTATCAGTGGCGTCATACCGTTGGACCCGTTGAGGAACGCTTGGGTATCTACAATAGTCATTGGGGTTATCCAGTCTCGAACGGAATGGGCTATCACGAGTTCCTGCAGCTGGCAGAAGACCTTGGTGCAGAGCCTCTCTTTGTGGTCAATGTGGGAATGGGACACGGCTGGTGTCAGGACTATCAACACATCGAAGGTTTTATTCAGGAGGCGTTGGACGCTATTGAATATGCCAACGGCGACGTCACCACCTATTGGGGAGCCAAACGTGCCGCAGCTGGTCATCCCGAACCTTTCAATCTGCGCTTGATGGAGATAGGCAACGAGAACTATAACTACACATCCACCGACAACAGCGACCAGAGCGACCACTATGCAGAGCGCTACTATCAATTCTATCAGGCCATCAAGGCACGCTATCCCGAGATGACGCTGATCGGTAACAGCGATTGGGGTTCGGACTATCCTACGTGGCGCAATCCATATCCTTTGGAAGTCATCGATGAGCACTTCTATCGCTCCCCCGACTGGTTTGCGTCGATGTACCATAAGTACGACAACTACAGCCGTAGCAGCAACAAGGTTTATAACGGAGAGTATGCTGTGACACAGGATTTTGGCACCAATGGCACCTTGAAAGCTGCTCTAGGTGAAGCTATCTATATGGCAGGACTGGAGCGCAACTCCGATGTCTGTGTGATGGCAAGTTATGCTCCCATCTTCATGAACGAGAACGAGTCGCAATGGCGCCCCGACATGATACACTACAACGCCCACTCATCCTTCGGCACTCCTTCCTACTGGACGCAGCAGATGATGTCCTCAACCGTTGGTCATCAGAACATCACATGGACAGAAACAGGCAACTCGGTCAGTCTCGCCCAAGGTGCACGGCTCGGACTGGGTTCGTGGGCAACGGATGCCACTTATAGCAATATCCGCATCACCGATGCAGATGGCAAGGAAATCTATAACTCTCAACTCTCCACATTCAACTCGCCAGCCTCTACTCGTGGAACAGCACACGTTATCGATGTTATCACCGACAACTGTACCATCGAATTGGATGCCGTGAAGAACAGTGGTGACGAGGGCTTCCTCGTTTGCTTTGCCTACGCCGACGGCAACAACTATGCTTGGTGGAACCTTGGTGGTTGGGGTAACGTTCGACACGGTATAGAACAGGCAATCAGTGGTACAAAATCAACCCTCGCAACGGCTGACGGTACCATCGAGACGGGTAAGACCTACCATCTCAAGATGATTCGCAACGGACTGAACACACGCTGCTATATCGATGATAAGCTCATTCACAATGTTACGCTTTCTGCTTCCGGAGGACAGAGCCTCTATCTCTGTGCTTCCCTGAACGAGACTGAAGATGCTGCCATCGTCAAGGTCATCAATTACAATGGCACGGACGTTCCAACGACATTCCGTTTCAGCGATGCCACCATCGGCGGAGAGGCAAAACTGCGCGTGATGAGCAATCCCGACAACTATGCAGAGAACTCGATGGACGACCCGATGAAGGTCAGTCCAAAGGAACGTACCCTCTCGGTGACAAAGCTGGAGGACTCTCCTGAAGAAACGGCTATCTCCTACATGGTCCCTGCCTATTCACTCTCGGTCATAACCATTCCGCTTTCCCATGTCAGTGCTGATACTGGTGGAACGACAGCCACACCTCCAACACCTGCTATCAGCTATAGCTTCGATTCCGGAAAGCCAGAGGACGATGCGGGAACGCTCAGCGGTTCGTTAGAAGATGGTGCCGCCATCCTGCAACTCTCCGACGGTGGCACAGCGCTTTTCACAGGTACTGCTTCTGCGTCCTTGAATAGCCAAGGCTATTTCGACCTTGGTCACGATGCTGCGGCAGCTATCTGCAAGGTCATCAACGGAGAAGCCTACAGCGTCAGTCTCAATATCATGCTCGCAGGACCAGGTCACCTGAACGATTTCTGCTGGGCTTGGAACGTGAACAACGGCACATCGAGCTACGTTGGATTGATTAACCAAGCAGGCAATCGAAACTGGTACTTCGAAAAGTTGCGCTCAGGTACTTGCAAGGCAAGTTCCAACGCAGGACTCAACCAACAGCAGTGGCACAATATCACCGTCAGTGCCGATGCCACAGCCGTACGTCTTTACATCGATGGTCAGTTGCGTGCCACAGCCAATCCTGTCACCACGCCGCTTTCCCTTCTGAATTCCACCCAAGCATGGTTAGGTCGCAGTCCATTTGCTGGTGACGCTCGCATGACCGATACCTTCTTCGACGACCTGCGCTTCTACGACTGTGCACTGACTCCAGAACACATACGTGCTCTCTTTGTCGAAGCCACAGAGAAGAGCACCGATTGTCCTGCCTTGCAACTTGAGCCCGACACCGAAGCTAATGCTGAAGCCATCGCCCTCATTAATGGTGGCACGGAAGTAGATATTACCGCACTGCTCAAGAATCCTGATTTCGCAGATGGAAGCATGGGTTGGGAAGGAACGTCCTTCAGCGCTGCTCCTGGTACCGTGGCAGAGCACTTCTACCAACTTTTCGACAGCTATCAGATACTGAAGAACATGCCTGCCGGACAATATCGCTTGGAATGGCAGGGCTTCTATCGCAACGGCAATATCCAGAACGCATGGCAGCGCCACACGAAGGGGACTGAGGACTATGCCGAGGTCTATGCATCCCACGCTTCGACGCCTATGATCTCGTTGTTCGATGCATCCGCACCTTACACTTACAATCCTTATACTTATCCTGACAACGTTGCTACAGCGGAAGAGGCTTTCTCTGCTGGACACTATGCCCAGCACCTCGACTTCGAACTGTCCGAAACGAGTGATTTGCGCATTGGCTTGCGTCATTTCACGCCTTCGGTATATGACTGGACTTGTTTCGACAACTTCCGACTCATCTACGTCAACGATGCCAATGATATAGATAAGGTGCTAAGTGATGAAGCGAAACATCCTTCCGACGCTATCTACGACCTTAGTGGACGGAAAGTGAAACCTACCACCAAAGGACTCTACTTACGCAACGGAAAGCTTTTCTTCGTGAAATAGGTGATACTTATTCATGTCCTTCGGGGGGGACATGAATTCACTCATTATTAATTAGGTAGATTACTTTCAACAAAAGAAGATATTTCAATAAGATTACCTTCAGGATCAGCTACATAGCACGTCCGTTGACCCCATGGCTCAGTGGTAGGAGGAAAGATGGCTTTGGCACCTTTCCCCAATGCAGCTGTAAATTCTTTATCTACATCGGCAAAGGTCGGCACATCGAACGAGAGTTCCATGGTGCCATTGACACCCCGTGGATAGGCATATTGCTGTGAGGTCATCTGCTCAAAGTCCGTGCGTGGGAACAGGATGATGCGACTTCCTGCAAGATGCAATTCCACATTTGGCTCCTTACCATTCCATTCTGTTTGGAATCCGAACACATCACGATAGAAAGCTACCATCTTGGAGTTATCTGTCGTGAAGAGACCAACAGTATTGAATGTGAATCGAGGGCGTGAAGAGGTGAGAGCAACAATACCATGTCCCTCTTGTATGGCGGCAAACGTGGCGACGATTGCAGCGATTGAGATGGGAATGATTGACCATACTATTGTTGGGACAGTAATGAATAGCAAGAATCCTGTTGCCTTGTTCGCGAGGGTGTGAGGGAAGCAGCAGCGCTTGTACATCGCGAGTGACAAAAGCTGATTCACGACTTTCATCGCAACGATTACTCCTGCCCACAGCCATAACCATTGCGGCAGTTCGAGTATCGGTAGGAGCTTCAAGGCACAACACGCTACGAAGCAGATGTCTGCCAAACTATCCAGCAATGCGCCACCCTTGGTAACGCACTTCAGCTTCCGAGCCAGCCAGCCGTCGGCTATGTCGCTGATGCCACAAACGATGTAAAGCACCCAAAACGAACTGCTTGACACATTGCTCAGCAGCAGAGCAACGGCCCCCACCATTCGGAGCGATGTTAGGATATTCGGCAGATATTTCATTGGTACCATCTTTCTTATCCTTTTTTCTCTATTCTAATGCCATAGTAAGGATTTCACTCAGGTTTATCATCCTGTGGATGGGATTTCCTCCATCGTTTCAGCATGGGGAAGAAGCCGTGCATCATCTGCTTGTACTCTTCCTTTGTCATGGGCTTAGGCATTTGCTTGTTGACCTCGTCAACGAATTGTGCACAATGTTCAATCATTTCGTCCATCGTACATTCCTGCAAGAATTTCCCGTCCTTGTAGCAATACTGGCAATAATCAAAATTAGTGCTGCCATCAGCATTCTTGCCACAGTCCTCGATACGGGTTAACGGCATACCGCAACTCTGACAGAACTGAGGTAGTTGGCCCTCTTGGAATGCTTTCTCCTTCTGCGGGAAGGTGGCTTCGTATGCTTCGAAAGCCTCTGGGTTCATGTCGGCAACGAAATAGCCCTTTGGCGGACAATAAGTTGCCTCGGTGATACCGTTGCTCCGAAGCCAGCCGGGGATGAGTTCCTGAGCAAGGAAGTAAGGCACTTCGGCATCCTTCGGTTCGGCATGATAGTGGATGTTCAGTTTGCTGGCGAGATCGAAACCTGCGTTTTTGTAAAACTCTATATTACCTTCCATGCAGATGAATCCGATACCCATTTCACGTGCCTTCTCTAATGCGTATTTTAGCAGTTTCAAGCCGTAGCCTTTGCGCTTGTAGTCGGGATGGATGCTAATAGGACCGAATGTCCACGATGGGAAAGACCCACCCCCATCCCCTCCCTGTGAGTGAGGGGAGTCTAAAGCAATCTTGGCTTTCGAGAACATGACATGACCGATGATGCGGTTGTCCTCCTCCATGACCAAGTCAAGTTCAGGAATGAAGTCGGGATTGGTTCTATACTGATTGAGCACATAATGTTCTGTGCATCCTGGACGGTAAACATTCCAGAAGGCTTCGCGTGTGAGGTTCTCCACCTCGCGATAATCGTTTGGGGTTTCTAAGCGAATAATCATTGTTCTTTCTGTTTTAGTAAGTTTTCTTTCACCACAGATTACTCAGATTTTACAGATTATTTTAATAAAACATCGCACTGGCGTGCTTGATTAAATGATTTTTCTGATTTATTTTTTATCAGATTAATCAGATTAATCAGATTAATCATTGTTTTTTTTAATGAATAATCAGTGTTCATCTGATACACCTGTGGTTCAAATAATCACTTGCGAAAGTTGAATAATGAAATCATCGTCCGACCTGTGTTGATGCGGGCACACGAGCTGGCTCGGAGGCTCCTTCGTCGGTTACTTCGGTTGAGGTGGTGCTGCCATCATTTCCTTTACCGCCCCATTCCTCGACGATGGCGTCCCACTCCTTGATTATTTGCTTTTGAGCATCTGTGGGGTGGAGGAGTATCAGGCCGCGAAGGTCATAGTTGGGCATATCGAGCATCAGTTTGTTGTCTGCCAGGCGGACATTTTCACCTAATGGCACATTCACTTCGTTGATGACGATGCTGATCTTTCCGTTGCTATCGACGGTGTAGTCGGTCACGCTGCCGAGGGCACTAACCAACTTGCCATCCTTCAGGAAGTACTGCAAGAAGCTGCCGTGTCCGTCTTCTTGGAACGTAACCAGCAGGGCGTATTCATCGTATGGAACACCATCCAGCTCACCATTGGCTTTCACTTGGGTGAACCATTCTCCGAGGACTGCTTTTGCAGGCTTCACCACAGGGGTGTTATCATCGTCAGAGCAACTGGTCAGCAATAATAGCATTGACAGCACGCTCATGATTATATACTTTGTTTTCATCGTTGTCTTTATTTTTTGATAACCATTCATTTTTTTTGAAACCACGAATTACTCGAATTAAACGAATTTTTTTTAAAAGAATTATTATTTCATATTTCACGAACAAAAATGCTGGCATTTTTTTAATTAGAGAAATTTGATAAAATTAAAATTAATAATTCGTTTAATTCGTGAAATTCGTGGTTGAAAATAATTCCAAGTTATTATTTATCATTACTTCCTCAGTACTTTTTTGCCATTCTTGATGACTATTCCCTTGGCATTGCTATCGACGAGTCGTCCATTGAGGTCATAGACGCGCTCGGTGCCATCGGTGTCGATGGTGCGGATGCGGTCGATGGCTGTGGTGCTGTCATCCAGTGTCATGTTGATGGATTTGGCACCTGGCGTACGGTTCTGCAAGAGGTAGCAGCGATAGGCAGGGACATGAGCGGTGCGGTATTCGTCGGTGTCGGTGAGCACAGCATGCCACTTGCCGTCGCTCTGCAGCACGTAGGCACCCAGTTCGTTGGCTTCCTTGTTTCTGATCACCTTCAACGTGCCTCGCAATGTGTAGCCAGTGACGCTCTGTTGGTCAGTTCCTATTTTGTTGTCAGCCTGGAGTTCCGTCTGCTTATCAGTATTGAAATCGATGTCGCCAGTGGAGCGCACCAGATAAGGCTGTCCTGCTTCCATGATGGTCTTGTCGGTCTCGGTGAATACCAGCTCATTCGACTGGATGTTCTTCAAGCGATAGACGACAGCTCCTTCAGGAATGTCAATCGGATATGGCAGGCAGACTGTGTAAGGCACCTCGCTTCTGCTCAGCATACGGGTGTTCTCCACCTTCTTGGCTGATATTCCGTAAGGCATGACGTAGTCCACACCGTCGTAGAGGCGAACGGTCGTGGCTCTGAAGATTGTCACGCTGTCGCCTACTGCCACGTTCACCTCATCGGTCTCTCCGTACTCGGTAGGCACATAGACCAATGTGCGCTCTGTGAGTCCGATGCGCTGCAGTCCTCCGTTCTTCAGGCTATTGACCAGTTCAGGCGAATTGCTCTCTTGTAAATCCACATAGCGCAGTGTGTTTGCCTTGCTGAAGGACTCATCGCCAATTTCGGTGAGTGTCATCGGCATGGCAATGCGCTCCAGCTGAGTGAGTGGCTGCATGTCCTCGGTATGCAGGGCACTGATGAGCGTGTAGCGCAGTGGTGTGAGGTCGGTGACGTAGGTGTTTCCCTTGAACCATCCGTCAACGCTTGTGATACGCCTCATGTCGTCGATGGTGGCGGCAGCGTGAGAAGCGAAGGTGAGGAAGTTGTCATCGTCCGAGAACATGCCCGTGGATATGTTGTTGGTGCGCTGCCACGATGAGCCTACGTAGGCATCATCGCGGATGTATTCCTTATACAGCGATGGACGCACATAGAAGGCATCGAAAGTAGGGTTATAGTTGTTGCACAGATTCCGCCACACGAAGTTATCCATATCCATCTTAGGCTTTTTCTTTGCCAACAGATACATGCGGGTGAGCGAGGCATCATCATCGAAGGCGCTCCAGTTGATGGTCTCAATGTCGTCGCCAATCACAACGGTTTCCAGTGCCTCACACTCCATCAGTGAGCGGGTGTCGATTTTCTTCAGTGTCTTAGGCAGGATTAACGTCTTGAGGTTGTAGGCGCGTCGCAGGGCAAATGGTGGCAGCACATCGTTCTCCTTCACCTTGTCGTCGGTGGCGAACCAGCGGTCTTCGGCAATGATGGCATTACTCTTCACCACTTGGGCGTCGTAGAGGTCGAGTTCATACAGCGGAGCCGAGATGTTACGAGCATCTTTCCAACCCGAATAGCCTGCCAGGAAGCGGAGAACGGCGAAGTCCTCGCCCGAGATAGGACCATTGATTTTCAGTCTTTGGATATGGCTCATGTTGCCGTAAACGCCTCTCACGTACTTGGTCTCTCCGTCGCTGTAGAGCTTGCGTTCAACGGTCAGTCCGAGTTTTTCAGCCACCTGTCCGTAGTTCGTGGTGGTGATTTCGATGACCTCCTCTGAGTAGCGGCTGTTGTCGCCCACGATGTGGTCGGCATATTCAGCCCACACTGTGCGGTAGTGCTTTGCCAGCTTGCGCGGTACGAATATCTTGAACGAAGCAGGGAGGTCGCGGAAGGCACCGCTCTCCAAGCTTGGGATGCTGTCGGAGTAGATGTAGATGCTGTCGAGACTGACACACTGGCGGAAGGCGTCGTAGCCGATGCTCTTCAGCGAATCGGGTAGGGAAACGCGCTGCAGGTAGGTGCAGTTTGCCAATGCCGAGCCCAGGTCAGTGATGCGTTGGAAGTTTCTCAACTCATCGAAGGTCCTCACGCTGCTGCCCTCGAGAATGCCGTTGATATTCTTCAACTGGCTGTACTCGCTTGGGAAGAAATGCCCCTTGCGGGCAAAGGCATAGAGCGCTTCGTCGTCCTTGAAAGGCGCAGTAATCGTGTTGGCATATTGCGTCAATGCTGGCTCGTTCATGTAGTAGCTCACCTGTGAATAAGGCACATAGACGGCATTGATTGGCACCTCCCATGAGTCGTAGTTCATCAGTCCGCCCCATGCATCGCTGTGTGCACCCTTCTCCGTGAGGAAGACGAGTTCGTCGAGTCCAGTGACATAGCGAGTAATCTCGTCGTCGTAGCCCGTAGTCTTGTCGCCCACAACGAGCCTCTTCAGGTTGGTGGCATGCTCGAAGCAGCTCTCTTGAATATAGGTTGCCGACTTTGGCAGGATGACCGTCTCCAGCTGGTCGCAGAAATAGAACATGTAGTCGCCCGTCTGGTTGTCCGCATCGATGAAGTCGTTTGGACCGTGACACTGGTAAGGGTGAACCTTGTCCTGCTTCAGTTCGGCACCGTAGAGGTTCAGGTAGCGCAGGCGTCCACTGGTTGGGTCGCTGTTGTTCACGTCCGCACCCGCCATGAAGCGCAGCACACCGATGTCGATGCCGTTGAGCGGACCCTCCACCACCAGTGAGTCATACTTCTGGTAGTTGCCAGCGAGCCCCATCAGGTAGTTGCCATCCATGATGGTCTGAAGACCCAACTTCTCAGCGAGCTGTCCCACGTCGGTCGTCTTCACATGGTGGATGACAGGCAGTTCCGTGTCGCTGACGATGTAGTCAGCATAATGGCTCCATGCCTGCTTGTAGTCGTTCACGGCAGAGGCAGGCACGTAAATCCTGAAGCCTTCAGCCACTTGGGGGTGAGGACTGCCTGTGCCACTCGTGCTCCACCATCCGAAGGTGGTCCTGCTGTCTCCCTCCAGCTTCGCAGGGGTAGTACCCAAACAGCGCACAGCGCTCAGTCGGCTATTGTGCTCAAAGGCACATTCCCCGATGTTGGTGACAGCGGCAGGAATCTCAATTTCGCGCAGGTCGCAATACTGGAAGGCGTAGCCACCGATGTTCTTGATGGTCGATGGCAGTTGGATGTTGCGCAGGTTTGTGTCGCCCACGAACCACGATCCGCCGACGTAGTCGAGTCCCACTGTCTCGAAGCATTTGAACTCAGGGAACTCCTGAATCTTATCGTTTTTGGCAAACCGTCCGTTAAGCCAGTCGAAACCCTTTGCTTTCAGTTGGGTGGCATCGTAGATAGGCCACCACAGGCTGCTTGCCATCCAGTCCACGGCACCTGCTATCCATCCGTCGTCCTTCGGAGAAACCTTCGCGGCAACAGCATAGTAACGCAAGTCGCTTAGGGCAGACTTCACCGCCTTGTCGGAGATGTAGAACAGACATGGCAGGAACTTGTCCTTGTACTTTGCCCATGCCGAGTCCGCCTCGAACCACTTCATTTGTCTTTCAGTCATTTTCAGTCGCAGGTTCGGACATCCAGCGAAGACACCCTTGCCCAGCTTAATCTGTTCAGGTTTGAGCGGTTCAGGGTAGTTCGCGCCCAACTCCCATGAGCTTGGGTTCAGCAACTCTGCCTGTCCGCGTCCAGCCGTGCGCAGGTAGAGCAGGGTCACCTCTCTCAGCGCCGAGTTGTTGGCAAAGCAGGAGTCCTGCAGCGTGATGTCGAAGTCCAGATAGGTCTTGCCAAATGGTGCCCAACCCTTCACGTCCCAGAACGTCACGCCCCTCACCAAGCTGTTGCGTCGGAAGGCGTTTTTCTTCACGTAGTCCAGCTTATAGTTGTTCCACACGCCAATGTCGTTGAAGAAAGCCAAGTGCCCGCCATTGTCAGAGAGGAACTCATTCTGCGTGGCACCCACCGCCACCAAGTGCTCCACCTTGTGGCCCATCACCTTCTCCACCACCTGAGTGGCACCCTTATACGCGAAGCTGTAGTCCACGCCGTAGTCGCTGTAGTTCACCGAATCCACCGTATTGGCGTAGGTAAAGAATCGCCGATACTTCTTCCACATCATGTCCTCCAGGAAATCCTCCTTGCGCTCATTCGGGATGATGATGCTCACCTTCGTGGAGTCGAGTCCAGCCAGGATGCTGTCGCCACAGAGGATGAAGTTTTCGGGACCCAGTGCACGTGTACCATTACTCGAAGTTCTCAGTCGCAAGTCGATGTTTTCCAATGCCGTACAACCCACAAAGGCAGAGTCAGGGATGGCAATGACGGTGCTCGTCATCTCCGTACTGTTCACCCCGTCGTTCTCCTTGAAGAACACCTTCTTCAGCTGCGACTTGTTCTGGAAGGCACGCTTCGCGATGCCCACCGTGCGGCTTTCCTTGTTCGGACTGCACAGGATGTTCGCATATTGCACCGTGTCGTTCACTTCCTTCAGATAGCTGTGATACACGAGGCTTTTGTTTGGCGTCGTCAGGAGCTGTCCGCCTACCATGCCCACCTGATGGATATTCGAAAGGATATTGGCACGCATTCCCTCTCTGAACCTGTCGCCTCCCACGTCGCCTCTGATAGCGTTGAAGGCTTTGTAGCTTCCTGCTAACATTCCTGGAGTGACGAGTGAACGCATGATTCCCTTCGCTTCATTCTTTTGGATATACTCATAGAACGCTTTCTTATAATAGGAGTACATCCACCTTTGAATGAAGTTCTTCGTCAAGTCCTCGTTAATCCTTTTTGCAAAGGCAGCCAGTCCGTCCTTGGCATTAACCGTATGGTAGAGGATGGACCACAGTTGTTGAGACATGTAGATGACATTTCTTTCTGTGAGGCGATACACCGCAGCCTGAGAAATCAACTCTCCACTTTGGGTAATTAAATGACTTCCTAACAGGTTTCCTATGGCATTATCGATGGCTTCCACGCCGGCATAGTCGCTGAAGTTGATGCCACAGACGGTCGTGATGGATTTGAGACTCTTGCCTGCCAACCCCATGAGCACTTGTCGCAGCTTACTGATCGAGCTACTTTGCAGCGAATGCGCGAGGGTGGTCAGTTCCGAAACCTTCTCAGTTGCGGTAGCGGCTTCAACAATCAGGGCGGCATCCCCCGCCTCTGCAGCACCGTATGCTCCCATCGTGTAAATCGTGATGGCTATTTCCGCGATAATCAGAGGTACATTCCACCACGACAGCGCTTGATACACCACCTGATCCGTATCGCCTATGCCCGACGAGGTCGTCGCAAAGCCATAGACCAAGCCCTTCTTGCTGATGTCCGATTTCGGCGATGGAGAATAGTCGGCTGCCCTGATATAATCAGCATAGATGCGCCAGTTGGGGTCGTTGATGAATTTCGTGTAGCGGTCAGGCGAAACGATGATGTGGAAGTCCGGGTTGATGGTCGGTCTTGCGGCAACCACCTCCTCCTCGCTCATGCCCGCCGTCTCCACAGCATCGGGTATTCCGAAAATGTTGTTCCCAGGAACCACGTCGTCAGGTCCCAGCGTCTCCCAGTGGTTCTCTCCGTCCTGCACGTAGTAGAACAGGCGCAGCTCCTTCAGGTTGCTACAGTTGCGAAAAGCACCGTTCTCAATGCAAATCTTCAAGTCGCTATACGAGTTGGAACTGCGGCCGTTAGTTTGGTAGAACTCAATCGCCTTCAGGTCCTCGCTCCCCGCAAAAGCACCCCTGCGGATGGCGATGGTCTTGTAGTTGTAGTACGAGCCCACGTCGTTGTAGATGCGAGCCACACCATCGTTCTTCTTCAGGTAGTCCGCATCGCAACCCTCCACGCTCGTATAATAGACCGTCGCACCGTTGTCGGAAGTAGCCAGCAGCGTGCCCGCATTGAAACTCTGGTAGTCGGCGTTCCACAGTCGCAACTGCTTCATCACCTCGTTGCGCAGAGGGTCTTCGTTGGTCAGGTAGGTCTTTCCGTCCTGTGCCAGCATACATTTGTAGCGGACACCATACTCATTGATTTCGTAGCCCGACGGTTCGTAGCTGATGAGACGGTCCTTCACGGCAGACCACACGCCGCTGCTCCTGTAGTCGTTCAGGCTCGAGCTCGACACACGGACGAGCGCGTTGGGCGACCCCTCGAACATATTGTCCCAGATGCGCTTCACGGCAGTCGGAGGCATCGCTTCCCAGTGGTTGTCGCCACTGGTGACGTACTGCATCAAATCGACCTTCTCCAGTTGTGGAGCATTGGCAAATGCCCGATGGCCGATGAAGAAATAAGGATTCGAGTTGGCTTGGTAGGCAACGGCGTCGCAGTCTTGGAAGTAGATGCGCTTCACCTTCGACTGACCTATAAAGCCGTGGTCAGCGATGCAGCCCAGATGGGTGTGGCTCGTGAAGAACCCCACCAAGTCGTTCACGATGACCACCTCGCCATTGTCAGGCACCGTCTCCTCGTTGATGGAGGCAGCGGTGATATATGCCTTCTCGGCATTGACGTACCAGCCATCTTCGTTAGGGTACCAGCCATAGTCCTTCGGCGTGTGGACGCTCATGTTGAAGAAACGCGTGTAGTTGTTCACCGTGATGTAAGTATATTTCACACCCTTGTAGAAATAGGTGTAGTCAGTGCTCGGTGCTTTCTTTGGCACCCTGCGTACAGAAGTCCCCTCCACGGTTCCCGAAGGGACATCAAGGCTTGAGCTGTCTATTGGCACCATCCCCTCTCTCTTCGAGATCGAAAGAGCTTCTTTTCCTGTGCCCGCAACAGCTATTGCTAGCCACAGCACGAATGTAGTCAAGAATTTTGCTTTCATTTCAGTTAGTATATTTTTGTTTTCATTTCAGTTAGTATATATTTGTTTTCATTTTTGAACCTTGAACCTTGAAACGGCGCTTGCGCCTTTGAAACTTGAAACCTGAAACCTGAAACGGCGCTTGCGCCCTGAACCTTGGCGTAGCCAAATCAGACCATTCCCCGTTTAGCTTATAAAGTTACCACTTTCTCCCAAAAAATGAGAGGATAAGCCGAAAAGCTTTCAGATTTGTTGCGCAGAAAAGCCGACTTTGCGCAAAATGCGCGTTTCTGTAACAGTGGAAGAAGGAGGAAGAGTCATTAGCTGCAACTGTAAACAGGAATCAGGATGCTTCGCCACCCTTCTATGGGGTAAACGATGCCAACCCCCCAATAGGGCTGACCTTTTTTCCTTGCGAATGGGCAATAGATAGATTTTGAACTCAAGAGAAAGACACCAAATCCCTCCAAAAAGACTAAAAAGAAAGCGTTCTAAGTCCCTAAAAAAATAGGACTAAAAGCTAAAGTCCTGAACCCCAAAGGTTTATATTTCCCCATAAACTACTCACCTAACACAACTAACAAACATAACATCATAACATTAGGCTTTTTTGTAATACAACCTCTCTTTTTATAGTAAAATATATCATAGTATATATATTATTAAGTGTATTATACACAATTATTATTAATCA
>Ga0310691_10004570_pt1 | contig 15501 bp, 10 predicted proteins | sample 176DNAGHGlowgp2_FD_203887 | JGI IMG/M metagenome (GOLD analysis project Ga0310691, IMG submission 203887) | Sheep rumen microbial communities from Palmerston North, Manawatu-Wanganui, New Zealand - 1766 DNA GHGlow gp2 (v2) (version 2) | ecosystem: Host-associated > Mammals > Digestive system >...
GACGGTGTCGGAACAATGATAGTCAATGACAAACAGGAGCATATATGAATTCCCAGGAAATAATCTCTAAGGCAGACCGGTATTATCTGCATACATACAACAGGTTTCCGATAGTCCTCGATCACGGCGAGGGAGTTTATCTGTATGACAAGGACGGAAAGGAATACCTTGATTTCGGATCGGGTATAGCAGTCTGCGGCCTCGGCTACAGCAACGAGCGTCTCAAAAATGCCATGAAGGCACAGATCGACAAGCTTACACACACATCAAACCTGTTCTATCACGAACCGGGTGCCATGGCAGCGGAAAAGCTCTGCAAGGCCGCCGGAATGGACAGGGTATTCTTTACAAACAGCGGTGCGGAAGCAGTCGAAGGCGCTCTTAAGCTCGCCAAAAAATACGCAAATAAACACGGAAAACAGCGCTTCCATAACATTATAGCCATGGACAATTCCTTCCACGGCCGTACCCTTGGTTCCGTTTCCGTAACAGGACACGAAGAATACAGGACGCCCTTTGCACCCATGATTCCCAAGGTCATCTTCGCAGACTACAACGATCTTGAATCCGTAAAGGAGATCATGAACGAAGAGACCGCCTGCGTTATCTTAGAGACCATCCAGGGAGAAGGCGGCATCTATCCCGCAACACCCGAATTCATAAAGGGCCTCAGGGAGCTCTGCGACAAATACGACGCACTTATGATCTGCGACGAGATCCAGTGCGGAATGGGCAGGACCGGTGAAATGTTCGCATTTCAGCATTACGGCATCAAGCCCGATATCGTATGTGCGGCAAAAGCCCTTGGCTGCGGTGTGCCGGTAGGGGCATTTTTGTGCACCGAAAAGGCCGCTTCCATGGTGACAGGTGATCACGGAAGCACATACGGCGGCAATCCCTTAGTGTGCGCGGCAATAAATGAAGTAATGGATATCTATGAGGAAGACAGGATATTAGAGCATGTAAAAGAGGTCGGAAACTATCTCTGGGAAGAGCTTGAGGAACTTGAAGCCGTAAGCCATGCCATTTCATATCACAGGGGCATCGGCCTCATTCAGGGCATTCAGTTCATCCCCCAGGTTAGTGCCGGCGCCGTAGTTAAGGCCTGCATGAGGGAAGGTCTCATCCTTATCGGTGCCTGCAACAACACCGTAAGGTTCGTTCCGCCCCTTGTAATTACGAAAGCCGATGTAGACAAGGCGGTAGGAATTTTGAAAAAAGCCATTGAAAGTGTAAGTTGAGAGTAACAATGGGGCTGTTTTTTTACAGCCCCATTGTTTTTAATGTGACGCTTACGCATCTCTTTACACATATATCTTTTTCTTCTGCTGATGCGACACCATCTTCATAACCATGCCCACGGGCATGATCCTGCTGCCAAGGCAGGCGATCCTCAGCTTCAGCCCCGGAACGATGATGGTCTTTTTTCTGAACATGCCGTCAAGGGCAAGTTTTGCGCATTCGGATGCGGAAATGCCGGGAAGTGCAAATTCGACATTGGCGTTCTTGTTGAATTCGGTGTCAACGGGACCGGGGCACAGAGCACCGATGTAAAGACGGCTTTCTGATTCTTTAAGTTCCTGGTCGATGGCACGGGTAAGCGAGACAACATATGCTTTTGTTGCATAATATGTCGCCATGTAAGGGCCGCCCGGCAAAAGACCGGCGGAGCTGGCGGTATTTAAGATATAGCCGTATGTCCTTCCGGACATTTTTTTCAGCATCTTCTTTGTGAGATAGTGGACGGACTTGATGTTTAAGTCTATCATGTCAAGTTCCTTGTCCACATCGCCGTTTATAAATTCCGAGCAGTCGCCGAAGCCGGCATTGTTTACAAATACCTCGACATCCTTGCCTTCAAGAGCGTTCATTAATGCATCGCACCCGGCCCTTTTTTTAAGGTCCGCGCATATATATGATGCATTGCCGTCCGAGTATTCGTCGGCATTCAGTTCTTCGCACAATTCCCTGAGCCTGTCCTCACGCCTTGCAACAAGAATGCAGTTATATCCGTGGCGGGCCAGCAGTCTTGCGATTTCGGCGCCTATGCCGGAGCTTGCCCCGGTAATGACAGCAAATGTTTTTGTCTGATGAAGCAGCATAATGTTCTCCTTGTCTTTGTATATTCTTTATGCCGAAAGGCTGTTCTGCTTATCATCATATTTGTTTTCCTGCAGTATTTCAAGTTTAAGATCACAAAATTAAAATATTAAAATTTTCTAAAATTTAAGTTGTTAATAACTGCAAGATGTGGTATATTTTAGAGTGATATTGACTGTATGTCATTATGGGCGAAGACTTGCCTAAGATGTATATTATAAGAGGTAATATTATCTATGAAGCTAATATTCAGGTATCTCAAGGAATACAAGAGGGAAACGATCATAGCCCCCTCCTTCAAATTGTTTGAAGCGCTTCTCGACCTTTTCATACCGATCATCGTTATGTCCATGATCAACACGGGCATCAGCGAAAAAAACGGCACGCATATCGCTGTAATGGGTGTACTTATGGTGATACTCGGTGCCATGGGGCTTGCAAGTTCCATCATAGCGCAGTTCTATGCCGCAAAGGCGGCTGTCGGGATCTCTGCGCGAATGAGAGAAGACCTCTTTACCCACATCAACAAGCTGTCGTATACAGAACTTGACACTATCGGGACAGCCACTCTTATCAACAGGATCAACGTAGATATCAACCAGGTTCAGACAGGCATCAACATGACCTTAAGGCTCCTTTTAAGGTCGCCCTTCATCGTTCTGGGTGCCATCATCTGCGCCATGGTCGTTGATTTCAAGGCGGGTCTTTGCGCATTCCTTCTGGTTCCGCTTCTCGGTATAGCCATCTACTTCATCATGAAAAAGACCATACCGATGTACAAGGATGTTCAGGGCAAGCTTGATATCGTCACCACCGCTTCAAGGGAAAACCTTGTCGGAGTAAGGGTGGTAAGAGCCTTCTGCAGACAGAAGGAAGAAAAAGAGGAGTTCACACAAAAGGCCAATACGCTTTATAAGGCACTCATGAAGGTAGGCGCGCTTGCAGCCACCATCAATCCCTTTGCCCTTATCGTGATCAATATCGGCGTTGCAGGCGTTCTGATAATCGGCGGAAACGAAGTCGGCAGCGGTGCAATGCAGGCCGGCGCTGTCGTAGCGCTTGTAAATTACTTTTCACAGATAATCATAGAACTTGTCAAGCTTGCGGATCTTGTGATCATCATCACACGTTCCCTTGCATGCGCGGACCGTCTGCAGGAAGTGTTTGATGAAGTCCCCAGCGTAAAGCAGGAGCATCAGTTCATGGTTGCGACCGTTCCCGGCGCACCCAAGATCGAATTCAAGGATGTTTCCTTCACGTACAAGAATGCTGCAAAGCCTTCTCTTGAAAATGTAAGCATAAAGATATATCACGGCGAGACCATCGGCGTTATCGGAAGTACGGGTTCGGGAAAATCGACATTCGGTCAGCTCATACCCAGGTTCTATGATGCTACCGAAGGTACCGTTTTGGTAGACGGAAGAGATGTAAAGGAATACTCCTTCGGACAGCTCCGTAACAAGATAGGAGTCGTTCCTCAGAAAGCGGTCCTGTTTAAAGGAACCATACGCGACAACATGAAATGGGGCATGGCAGCCGCTTCGGACAATGAGATCTTCGCGGCTCTTGAGGTCGCTCAGGCAAGGGATTTCGTCGAAAAGAAACCCGGCAAGCTCGATTTCCTTGTAGAGCAGGGCGGCCGTAATTTCTCCGGCGGTCAGAGGCAGAGGCTCACCATTGCAAGAGCGCTTCTTAAAAAGCCCGAGATACTCATACTCGATGACAGTTCTTCGGCGCTTGATTACGCGACAGACGCAAAGCTTCGTGAGGCGCTTGAATACAAGACCCAGGGAGCCACGACCATTATCATAGCTCAAAGGATCGCTTCGGTAAGACATGCCGACAGGATCATAGTATTTGAGGAAGGCAAGGTTGCGGGCATCGGAAACCACGACGACCTTTTAAAGACTTGCGATGTTTACAGAGAGATCTGTGCTACGCAGCTCGGAAAGGAGGCCTGACATGGGAAAGAAGAATTTTAAGAACAACCTTTCTGATCCCAAGCAGAAGGAAAGTTTAAGAAGATCGATCTCTTTACTTAAGCCTCAAAAGCTTCAGGTCATTTTGTCGCTGGTCCTTGCCATCATATCGGTCGGGATGTCCCTTGCGGCACCCATCGTATGCGGAAAAGCCATAGACAAGATGACGGGCGCCGGCGTCGACACAGGTGCTGTAATGACCCTTGCAGGCATATTCCTTGCTCTCATCGGCATCAATGCTGTTTCGCAGATGGGCATGAGCCTTGTAAACAACAAGATCACTTATTCCGTAACCAAAAAGCTCAGGATAGATCTGTTCGGACACATACAGGAGCTCCCCATCCGGTACATGGATTCAAATGCCACGGGCGCTACTTTAAACCGCATGATAGCCGATGTCGACCAGCTTTCCGACGGACTTCTTTTGGGCTTTTCAAAGCTGTTTTCGAGCGCGGTCATGATAGTTGCGACCATCGTCATCATGTTCATACTTTCATGGCAGATAGCAATAGTGGTAGTGGTGCTTACGCCTCTTTCGCTTTTCGTTGCAAAATACATCTCAAAGCAGACCTTTACGATGTTCAAGGCTCAGTCCGACATCAGGGGAGAGATGACTACAATAATAGATGACATGATCGGTAACCAGAAGATCGTTCAGGCCTTCAACCACCAGGATTATGTTGTCGACCAGTTCCAGGAAGTCAATGTAAGGCTCAGAGATGTCTCGCAGAAAGCGGTATTTGCATCATCCCTCACAAATCCTTCCACAAGATTTGTAAACGGGCTCGTTTATGCGGGCGTTGCGATCGTCGGCTGCGTCATAGCCATCAATTCGCCTTCGGCCATGACTATCGGCCTTTTGTCCGCATTTTTAAGCTATGCGAATCAGTACACAAAGCCCTTTAACGACATCAGCTCCGTCATAACGGAGATACAAAACGCCCTCGCCTGCGCATCAAGAGTTTTTGAACTCATGGATGAAGAAGAGCAGAGCGATGACAGCAGGTCCTTAAGACTCGGCCATGCTGCAAACGGAAACATAGAATTCCGCCATGTTTACTTCTCATACATCCCCATGCTCCCGTTCATGGAAAACATCTCATTTAAGGTGTTCCCCGGGCAGAGGGTGGCAATAGTAGGTCCTACGGGCTGCGGAAAGACCACGCTTATAAATCTCCTCATGAGATTCTATGATGTGGATTCGGGCACGGTTGCCGTGGATGCGATGCCTGTACAGGAAATGGTAAGAAATTCCCTTCGCGAATGCTTCGGCATGGTGCTTCAGGAGACCTGGTTAAAGAATGCGACAGTTTTTGAAAACATCGCTTACGGAAAGCCGAATGCTACCTTTGAAGAAGTTCGCGAGGCCGCGATGGAGGTGCATGCCGACAGCTTTATCCAAAGGCTTCCAAACGGCTACGATACCGTAATAGGAGAAGACGGAGGCATTCTCTCTCAGGGTCAGAAACAGCTCATATGTATCGCAAGGGTAATGCTCACAAAGCCGCCCATGCTCATTCTGGACGAGGCTACAAGCTCGATAGATACCAGAACCGAAATGAAGATACAGGATGCTTTCGCAAAGCTCATGCGAGGAAGGACCAGCATCATCGTTGCACACCGCCTTTCCACCATAAAGAACTGCGACCTTATCCTTGTAATGGATGAGGGCAGGATAGTAGAAGCAGGTACACATGATGCGCTTCTTGCATACGGAGGAGTTTATACAGAGCTTTATAATTCGCAGTTTGCTTATAATACTTAACTATTCATCACCATGTATAAAAGAGTTCGGGCCATGCTTGCATGAGCCCGGACTTTTTTATTCATGGTGATAATAGCAGACGTCCGTCACATGAGCAAGACCGCTGCCTGTGGCAGAGGTTTTGCGAATGCGATGGACGTTTGCTGAATAGTTATGTGAGAAATGTAAAAACCGCTTGTTTTTTCTCTTCATTTTATCTAAAATAAAAAGAGGTGTTCTTCTTCACAAAACGGAAAGGTGAAGAATGAAAAAGTTATTATTGCTGCTTACGGCAGCTGTTTTTCTCTGTGGTTGCGACGACCCTACCGGCCGGGAAATGATGAAGGAACTCACATTTGAAGAGGCAGGAGAGGATATCAAGGCGATTTCATCAGATATGCTCACAGAGACCGCAATTGAGTCCGCGGCAAAAGAAGTTTCCGAAACAGAAAGAGAAAAAGAAAAAGAGTTCATATATGTCCATGTCTGCGGAGCTGTTGTTCTTCCCGGTGTATACAAGCTCCCCGCAGGAAGCAGGGCATATGAGGCGGTGGATGCGGCCGGCGGAGTTACGGATGATGCCGCGCCGTACCTGGTAAATCTTGCGGGCGTGCTTTGTGACGAGCAAAAGCTGTACATCCCGAAAGAGGGCGAAGACGTTGCGCAGGAAGAATACTCTCAGGCAGCCTATGCGCACACTTCGGAAAAAACAAAGGTAAATATCAATACGGCAACAAAAGAGCAGCTCATGACCTTAAACGGCGTGGGTGCGTCAAAGGCCGATGCCATCATAAGCTACCGCGAAAAAAACGGGAGCTTTAAAAACATCGAACAGATAATGGAAGTAAACGGCATAAAGAATGCCGCATTTGAAAGAATAAAAGAAGATATAACGGTTTAGAAAAGGAGGATCAAAATGTCCAGGATCCTGGTTGTGGATGATGAGAAGAATATTGTCAAAGGACTGAAGCTGTATTTGGAAAATGACGGTGATAACGTCGACGCAGCATACGATGGTGAAGAGGCCATGGCCCTTGTGAAAGAGGCTGTGAAACTTCCGAAAGACGAACGCTACGATGCAATACTCTTAGACGTCATGCTGCCAAAGCTCGACGGCTTTGAAGTTCTGCAGCAGATCAGAGAAATAGATGATGTCCCCGTGATCATGCTTACGGCCAAGGGTGAAGACATGGACAAGATCCTCGGCCTTGAATACGGTGCCGATGATTATATCACCAAGCCTTTTAATGTTCTTGAGGTAAAGGCAAGGCTTAAGGCCATAATGAGAAGATCAAAGCCCAAAAAGGAAAACGGCGCGGAGGGCGGCAAGGTCATAAAGATAGGAGATCTTGTGCTCGAATCCGATGCCAAAAGAGTCATCTCATCAGGCAGGGAGATCAATCTCACCGCAAAGGAATACGATCTTCTGGATCTTCTGGCAAATAATCCCGACAAGGTATACAGCAGAGAAGATCTTCTTCGCATCGTCTGGGGCTACGATTTCCCCGGGGATGTAAGAACAGTGGATGTACATATAAGAAGGCTTCGTGAAAAGATCGAAGACAACCCCGGAGAACCGAGGTATGTACAGACAAAATGGGGCAGAGGGTATTATCTGAAACCATAGTCCCGCAGTTTATTGAAATATCAAAGGAGCAGCAATGGAAAAGGACAAGGAGAAAACCGGGCGTTTATACAGTATGCGCATAAGGCTCTTTGTCCTTCTGCTCATCTTAACGCTTGGATTTATAACAGTCGCAGGTCACGTCATCAGAAACTCTTTCAGATCGGCGGCGATAGAAAACCGTAAAGAAAAGATATCCAATCAATGCGTTCAGCTTGCAGGCCAGATAGTAGAAGCCGGGGTCATTTATTCGGGAATGACACCAAGAGTCGAGGAATCACTCGTACAGATGGCGGAGGACTATTCGGGGCGCGCACTGGTCATCTCCAGCAGCGGACTTGTCAAATTCGACACCGCATCCGTCGATACCTCAAAATATCTTCTTGATACCAGAGTCCTTCAGGCACTGAACGGGAAAAAGAACATAGAATGGAATAACACCAACGAAAACATACTTCTTGCCATGCCCCTTGTCGGAAGCAATTCCGGCGAGATAATAGGCGTTCTGGCATTCTCATCATCAGCCGCGGATATCGGAGCGTTGATGGGAAAGACAAACAATGTCATCTTAAGCGTATACATAATAATGATCGTGACTGCAATAGCGGCGATCCTTCTTCTCTGCAACATGGTCGTAAGACCGTTTAAACAGATGGGAGACTCCATAAGAAAAGTGGGAAGCGGCCTGCAGACGGGGATGGATCAGCCAAGATGCAAGGAGACGACCGAGATCGTTTCGGCCTTCAACGTACTTCTCGATCATATGAACCAGCAGGATCAGCTCCGTGCGCAGTTTGTGTCAAATGTCTCGCACGAACTTAAAACGCCCATCACATCAATGCGTGTGCTGGCGGATTCACTTATAAATATGCCCGATGCGCCCATAGAGCTTTATCAGGATTTCATGAAGGACATCTCCTCCGAGATCGACAGAGAGGCCAAGATAATAAGCGACCTGTTAGAGCTCGTAAAAATGGATAATTCCGCAGAAAAACTGAATATTCAGACAGTCGCCATAAACGACTGGTTAAAGGATATCCTGCACAGGCTTGCACCCATTGCGAAAAAGCAGAACGTGGATATGGTCATGGAAAGCTTCAGAGATGTCACGGCCGGCATAGATCCTTCAAAGCTTTCGCTTGCCGTATCCAATCTCGTCGAAAATGCCGTAAAATACAATGTCGACAAAGGCTATGTGCATGTTTCATTAAATGCCGATCATAAAGACTTTTTCATAAAGGTGGAAGACAACGGAGTCGGAATACCCGAAAGCGATCTTGACAAGATATTCGACCGTTTTTACAGGGTCGACAAGGCAAGGTCAAGAGATGCCGGCGGCACCGGCCTCGGGCTTGCCATAACAAAAAGCGTCGTTCAGATGCACAAAGGAGATATTAAGGTCTACAGCAAAGTGGGAGAGGGAACCACCTTTTCCGTGCGTATACCGCTTCAGTATAAGGAGTAGCGATGAAGAAAAACAAAATAAAATACATGCTCCTTTTTGCGGTATGCCTTATGATGCTGTCATTTGCCGGATGCAAAGCGGGGCAGGATGAAGAAGTATCCCTTGCGGAAGGGCAAAACGCCCTGTATTTCCTTTCAAGTGAAGGGTACAGCTTAAAAAAAGTGGCCTTCAGACTTGAGGCATCGGATCCCGAAGGAAAAATGAAGGAAGTCATGGAACTTCTAAAGACCGCTCCGGAGGGCTGCAAAAGCGTTATAAATGCCAAAACGCCCATCCTTTCATACGAACTCGAAGGAGATACGGTAAACATAAACTGCTCCGAACAGTACAACGATACAAAGCCCGGCGATGAGCTCTTGCTTCGCGCGGCCATAGTCAAATCCCTTACAGGAGTGGATGGCATAAAAGGGGTAAGATTCTTTGTAAACAGCCAGCCCCTTGTGGGCATTTCCGGCGAAGAAGTTGGGCTGATGGATGATTCGGCATTTGAAAATTCCATCGACCACAGATTTGCCGAATATGAAGCCACACTCTATTTTGCGGACGAGACCGGAACAAAGCTCGTGGCGGAAAAAAGAAAGGTCAGCTATCCTGTAGACGGCTCAAAAGAATACTATGTCGTGCAGGAACTTATCGGAGGCCCCGAAGAGGCCGGGCATTATCCCGCACTTAAAAAAGAGGTAAAGCTGCTCGAGGCATCGGTGGATGAAGGAGTGTGCTACCTGTATTTTGATCCCGCATTTTTAAATATTTCTGAGGAGGTAAGCGCAGAAGTGGCGATATATTCGATCGTCAATACCCTCACAGACCTGCCCGGAATAGGAAGGGTAAGATTTGTCGTTGAAGGCGTGAATGACCCCGTTTACCGTAATTCGCTGTCGCTGTCAAGCGCGTTACCGTCAAATCTGGATCTTATTGTTATAGAAAAAAAATAATTATAAGGAGATTATAATGAAGCGACGCCCGTTTCTTATGTTCTGGGCGGCGGAAACGCTTGCCCTTATACTGTCCGCATTTGCAGGCAGGATGAATGCAGGCTTTGATTTTACAGTTTTTACAGTTTTTACAGCTTTTTTTACCGTAGCGGTCATCACCGCTGCGGTAATATTTTTTAAGACCGGAAAGAGGCTTATTATTGCTCTGTTACCGGTCTTTTTTGTCTTCTGCCTTTTCAGGTTCGGTATGTACGAGCTGACATTGAATGAACGGGAGAAAAATGCCGAAGAGACAGCCGGTATTATAAGCAGCGCCGGAGCCTACGGAAAGGTGAGCAAAACAGAGTACAAAAACGAAAAATACTACCTGTATATCAAGGATGCAAAGACATATGAAGATGACAGACCGATAGGAAACATTCTCATCCTCGCAGAGAGCGGTGAGAATATCGAAAAAGGCATGACCCTCTTTTTTAAAGGGGGAGCATCCGTTATTCCCCATGCCACAAACCCCGGACAGTTCGATTCCGCAGCATACTACAAGTCACAGGGAATACTCATAAGATGCATAGACCCGCAGCTTATGGTGCTTAAGGACAATAACGCGTTTGACCGGCTTATCCATAACATAAAAATGAAGCTCGGCGAGGCACTTTATAAAATGTGCGGCGAGGATGCAAATGTCTGCGCCGCCATGCTCCTTGGCGAAAAAGGAGAGCTTGACGAGGATACAAAGGACCTGTATAAGGCAGGAGGAATATCACACCTCCTTGCGATATCGGGTCTTCACGTATCATTTATCGGCATGCTCATTTTCAGGCTCTTGAGACTCTGCAGACTCGGAGTGGTTTTGTCATGCGGTCTTTCAGGGGGATTCGTAACATTATATGCGATCATGACAGGAGGCTCCGTCTCTGCGCTCCGCGCGGCAATAATGTATGTCATTTCCCTTATCGCCCGCCTTACCGGCAGGACATATGACATGATAACAGGCCTCACCGTAGCTTTCTGCATTGTCATTCTTATTTACCCCGGGCAAGTTTATGCCTCGGGTTTCTGGCTTTCCTTCGGCGCCGTAAGCGCCTTTGCCATTATGATGCCGGATATCTCAAAACTGTTTAAGATGCTTAAAAAACATAAAAAAGGAAGAAAATCGTTTGCTCTGAGAAAAGCAGAAAGCATAAAAAGAGGAGTGCTCGGAAGCAGCGCAGTCTCATTCTTCACTATGCCAATACTTGCCTGGAACATGTATGTCGTAAACCCCTTAAGCTTATTTTTAAACATTCTCGTCATCCCCTTAATGACAGTTATTATGATAAATATGCTATCTGTCACTGCCGTTTACCTCGTTTTGAGAAAGGCGGCTGCGCGCCTTACTTTCCTCTGGCTGCCCGGTCATACCGTGCTCCGGATATACAGCAAGGCCTGCGAACTGTCTGCGGGCTCGCCGCTCGGCCGCTTTGTCACAGGAAGACCCGCCATATGGCAAATGGTCTTATATCTTGCGGCCCTTGCGCTTCTTGTTCTCCTTATCCACTTTGCGGCTTCTTTTACCGAAAAGCAAAGAGAACTAAAGGCTGCCAAAACAAAAGAAGACCTCCCGGTAAAAGCCGCTTTTTTGATAAAACTTTCCATCATCCCCGTGCTTATCGCCCTCCAGCTCCCTTCAGCCCTCATCTTAAAACGCCAAAAGGAGGATAACACATTCATCTTTTTAGATGTAGGCCAGGGCGACGGCATGATCGCCTTCTCAGGCGACATCTGCATGGCAATAGACGGCGGAAGTTCCTTTATCCAAGGCATCGGAACCTACCGCATAGAACCTGCCATCCTGTACTACGGCTACGACCATGTACAGTACTGGTTTTTGACCCACCCCGACACCGACCACGTCAGCGGCATCATCGACATCCTCACCGAAAAAGCCTCCCCCCTATCCATCGAAAAAGTCGTCATACCCACTCCATCATACGGCCGGGCGTGGAACAAGGTCACAAACCACCTTTCCCCGGGGTGCCTGGTCACCATGAAAGCAGGCGACCGCATCACCTGGCCATCCGGCCGCCTTGATATATTATACCCTGCCGCCACCGACACTGCCACTGACCCCAACACACTAAGCTTCGTCATAAATTTTACACTGGCTGATAAAAGCATACTCCTCACCGGCGACATCGACTCAGCCGCCGAACAAAAACTCTTAGGCCGCTACCCACCCTCAGCCTTATCCGCCACCATCCTCAAGATACCCCACCACGGCTCCCGCTTCTCATCCTCCCAAAGCTTCCTCACCACTGTCTCCCCCGCATCCGCCGTCATCTCCGTCGGCAAAAACAACTACGGCCACCCCTCACAGGAAGTGCTGGAAAGACTCGGGGAGCTGGGGATCGAAGTATATATAACAAAAGAGGAAGGAGCTATAGTTTTGCCGGGGAGAAGTGTACCTTGACATGTTCTTTTCTTAAACCAATCTAAAATCTTTCAGGACACAAAAAAAACACTTTACGAAAGTACGATTCTTTGTTATAATTTTCACTATCGGGCAATCTGCAAAGATTGCAAATTATTTTTAGGAGGGTCATTAAAATGACAAAGTGGGTTTATATGTTCAGCGAAGGCAACATGACCATGAGAAACCTTCTCGGTGGTAAGGGTGCTAACCTCGCTGAAATGACTGACATCGGTCTTCCCGTTCCCCAGGGCTTTACTGTAACAACAGAGGCCTGCACACAGTACTATGAGGATGGACGCAAGATCAATGATGAGATCATGGGCCAGATCATGGAGTATGTAGCAAAGATGGAAGAGCTCAACGGAAAGAAGTTCGGAGATCTTAAGAATCCTTTGCTCGTATCCGTACGTTCAGGTGCTCGTGCATCAATGCCCGGTATGATGGATACCATCCTTAACCTCGGCCTTAACGATGAGGTTGTAAAGGCCATGATCGCCGGAAATCCCGATCCTTCTTTTGAGCGTTTCGTTTACGACTCATACAGAAGATTCATCCAGATGTTCTCTGACGTTGTAATGGAAGTAGGAAAGAAGTATTTCGAGCAGCTCATCGACAAGATGAAGGCAGAGAAAGGTGTTAAGTACGACGTAGATCTTACTGCTCAGGACCTCAAGACTCTTGCAGAGCAGTTCAAGGCTGAATACAAGAAGCAGCTCGGAAAAGACTTCCCTTCAGATCCCGTAGAGCAGTTGAAGCTTGCTGTAGAGGCAGTTTTCCGTTCATGGGACAATCCTCGTGCAAACGTTTACCGTCGTGACAACGACATCCCTTACTCATGGGGAACAGCCGTAAACGTAATGCCCATGGTATTCGGTAACCTTAACAACGAATCCGGTACAGGTGTTGCATTCACACGTGATCCCGCTACAGGCGAGAAGAAGCTCATGGGTGAGTTCCTTAAGAACGCACAGGGCGAAGACGTTGTTGCAGGTGTTCGTACCCCTATGCCCATCGCTCAGATGGAGCAGGAATTCCCTGAAGCTTACGCAGAATTCGTAAAGGTTTGCGAAACTCTTGAAAATCACTATCATGATATGCAGGACATGGAGTTCACTGTTGAGAACAGAAAGCTCTACATGCTCCAGTGCCGTAACGGTAAGAGAACAGCTCAGGCTGCTCTTCAGATCGCATGCGACCTTGTAGATGAAGGACACAAGACAGAGGCAGAGGCAGTTGCAATGATCGATCCTCGTAACCTCGACACACTTCTTCACCCTCAGTTTGATGCAAAGGCACTCAAGGCTGCCACACCTCTCGGAAAGGGTCTCGGCGCTTCTCCCGGTGCTGCTTGCGGTAAAGTTGTATTCACAGCTGATGATGCGGAAAGCTGGGCTGCAAGAGGCGAGAAGGTAGTTCTTGTTCGTCTTGAGACATCTCCTGAAGATATCACCGGTATGAAGGCCGCTCAGGGTATCCTTACAGTTCGTGGTGGTATGACAAGCCATGCTGCAGTTGTTGCCCGTGGTATGGGTACATGCTGCGTTTCCGGTTGCGGCGACATCGTAATGGATGAAGTTAACAAGACATTTACCCTTGGCGGAACAAAGTTTGTTGAAGGATCAGAGATCTCTATCGACGGTACAACAGGAAACATCTATGCAGGACTTATCCCCACAGTTGACGCGCAGATCGCCGGAACCTTCGGCCGCGTTATGGCTTGGGCTGACAAGTATCGTAAGTTAAAGGTTAGAACAAACGCAGATACACCCGCAGATGCTAAGAAGGCTCGCGAACTCGGTGCAGAAGGTATCGGTCTTTGCCGTACAGAGCACATGTTCTTCGATCCCGAAAGAATCGCAGCATTCCGTGAGATGATCTGCTCTGATACAGTAGAAGAGAGAGAAGAAGCTCTTGCAAGGATCCTTCCTTATCAGCAGGGCGACTTCGAAAAGCTCTACGAAGCTCTTGAAGGAAATCCTGTTACCATTCGTTTCCTTGATCCGCCTCTTCATGAGTTCGTTCCCACAGAAGATGCTGATATCGAGAAGCTTGCAAAGGCTAAGAATAAGTCTGTAGAAGAGATCAAGGCTATCTGCAACTCACTTCATGAGTTCAACCCCATGATGGGACACAGAGGCTGCCGTCTTGCAGTTACATATCCTGAAATTGCAAAGATGCAGACAAAGGCTGTTATCCGTGCAGCGATCAACACCAAGAAGGCTCATCCCGACTGGGCAGTTATGCCTGAGATCATGATCCCTCTCGTATGCGATGTCAAGGAGCTTAAGTTCGTTAAGAAGGTAGTAGTTGAGACAGCTGATGCTGAGATCGCTGCCTCAGGCGTAGATCTTAAGTACTCTGTTGGTACAATGATCGAGATCCCCAGAGCTGCTCTTACAGCTGATGAGATCGCTAAGGAAGCTGATTTCTTCTGCTTCGGTACAAACGACCTTACACAGATGACCTTCGGTTTCTCACGTGACGATGCAGGCAAGTTCCTGAACGCTTACTATGACACCAAGATCTTCGAGAACGATCCTTTCGCTAAGCTTGACCAGACAGGTGTCGGCAAGCTCATGGAGATGGCTATCAAGCTTGGAAAGCCTGTTAACCCTTCACTCCACGTTGGTATCTGCGGCGAGCACGGCGGCGATCCTACATCCGTAGAATTCTGCCACAAGATCGGTCTTGACTACGTATCTTGCTCACCTTTCCGCGTTCCGATAGCCAGACTCGCAGCCGCGCAGGCAGCTATAGCTGAAATGAAATAATTCTCAGCAAAATTTAATGTAATACACAAGAGGAAGACAGTTCACCTGCCTTCCTCTTTTTCTATGTGGATTTTCATCTGCAACCTGTGAATTACAGTCTCAAATGCTTTTCTTGGATCACTATTTGTGGTATAGTATTTGTGGAAAGAAAAGAAGGCTAAAATATCGGACAGATACCGGAAATGCGCAAAAATGATCATGTTTATATATCGATAAAGCATATACGGACATATTTTATCTTGCATTTTTGTTTGTTTTGTGCTTTAATTAATTTAATGAACTGTCTGAAAAAGCATTATCATTTGGAACAACCATAATGCAGAGGTGAAAAAATGGAGGCTGACAATACAGGAGCCTTAAACGTGCCGAATACCGCCGGAGAAACTGAAAAGGCAAATCCGCCGGGCACAAAGCGGAAAAAAAAGCGGACA
>Ga0310691_10004571_pt1 | contig 15500 bp, 9 predicted proteins | sample 176DNAGHGlowgp2_FD_203887 | JGI IMG/M metagenome (GOLD analysis project Ga0310691, IMG submission 203887) | Sheep rumen microbial communities from Palmerston North, Manawatu-Wanganui, New Zealand - 1766 DNA GHGlow gp2 (v2) (version 2) | ecosystem: Host-associated > Mammals > Digestive system >...
AAATGCCATCGTCTATACGGTGGAAAATGAACTTTATGCTTTGGAGGATTATGCCAGAAAACAGTTGCAGATGATCTGCAACCATCCCAGTGCAGAGGGGAGCGTGATCCGGGTCATGCCGGATGTGCATCCCGGAAAGGTCGGAACGATCGGGCTTACGATGACCGTGGGAGATTCCATCCTGCCGAGTCTGGTTGGGGTGGATATCGGCTGCGGCATGACCGTGGCGAAGGTGAAAACCAAAGGACTGCAGTTTCAGCAACTGGACAAGGTGATCCGGGAAACGGTTCCGGTGGGACCGCGGATCCGTGAAAAGATCCATCCGTATGCGGATATGACCCGCATCGAGCTTTTGGAGTGCTACAAGGGAATTGACGTCCTGAAGGCGGAGCGGAGCATCGGAACACTCGGCGGCGGTAACCATTTCATCGAGGTGGACCGGGACGATGACGGGAATCACTATCTCGTCGTTCACTCCGGCAGCAGGCATCTCGGCATGGAGGTGGCAGATTACTATCTCAGAACCGGCCAGAAGGAGATGCAGATGAAGAAACAGGGCTTTGCCTCTTATGAAATGACATGCCTGACAGGGAATTTGATGGAGAACTATCTGTATGATATCGAGATCATCCAGGAATTTGCACGGCTGAATCGGGAAGCAATCATCGATTCCATCGTCAAAGGCATGAAGTGGAAGGTGGAGGACAGCTTTACCTGTATTCATAATTATGTGGATTTTACGGATGAGCAGAAGATCCTCCGGAAAGGCGCCATCAGCGCGAAGGCCGGCGAACAGGTGGTCATCCCCATTAATATGCGGGATGGCGTCATTCTCGGAATCGGTCTTGGGAATGCGGAGTGGAACTGTTCTGCGCCGCATGGGGCAGGCCGGATCTATCGGCGTTCGGAGGTGGCGGAGCACCACACGGTATCCGAGTTTAAGAAGGCGATGGAGGGAATCCATTCGGTTTGTATTAATAAGGATACGCTCGATGAGAGTCCGTTTGCCTACAGGAGACTTACGGACATCGCTTCGGTAATCGGGGATACGGTGCGGATTGAGAAGGTCATCCGCCCGGTTTATAACTACAAGGCGGGAGGCCGATAAGGAAGGATCGGTTTATGCTTTATTCCAACGGGCGGCAGAAATGCCGCCCGCACTTTGTGTGCGAAGGCGAGTCCCCCCCCCTGTTCGATTATTGTCTGTTTGCCTTGTCATTCCCTTCGTAAAAAGGTATAATAAAAAGCGGGTGTGGCGTGCCGGACAAATTGCAGAGGCCGGCATGGCCGCAGACTAAGAATGAAGGATATAGGAGGAGTGTTATGCAGAATTTTAAGATTATATCCCCGTATAACAATCTGATCACACTGAAGGTGACGCAGGGGCATTTTGCTACCAGTTCGTCGCATATCAATTATTATATTGATCTGACAACGCTGAAGGCCAGAAGTAGCGAGGCTAAGGCGGTTGCAAAATCCATGGCATCGAACTACATAGCGACAACAGTAGTTGATGCGATCGTTTGTCTGGACGGCACGGATGTCATCGGTGCCTATCTGGCGGATGAGCTTTCCGAGTCAGGTATCATGTGCCTGAACCGGCATGGTACGATCTATGTCATCACACCGGAGCAGAATGCCATGGGGCAGCTGACCTTCCGGGATAATGTTGTGCCGATCATGATCAAAGGAAAGAACGTGCTTCTTCTGATCGCTACGGCAACCACCGGCCACACCATTGAGAAGGCCATGGAGTGTATCGAATACTATGGTGGTAAGATTTCCGGTATTTCCGCAATCTTCTCCGCTGTGGATACTGTCCAGGGACATGATGTGAATACAATCTTCCATCAGGACGATATTACCGGTTACAGCTCTTACCAGTCTCACAGCTGCCCCTTCTGTGAAAAGGGCATCAAACTGGACGGCCTTGTATCGGCAAATGGATTAAACATTCTTTGAAAAGCAATCGACTTTCAAAAAAACAATAGTAACAAAAAAGAAAGGAAACAAAAATGAACGAGATTCCCTACAAAATCTACCTCGAAGAAAATGAGATGCCGAAGCAGTGGTACAACGTGCGGGCAGACATGAAGAAAAAGCCTGCGCCGATCCTGAACCCCGGCACACTGCAGCCCGTAACACTGGAAGAGCTTTCCGGCATCTTCTGCGAGGAGCTGGCGAAGCAGGAGCTGGATGATACCACCGCCTATTTCGACATCCCCGATGAAATCCGTGATTTCTACAAGATGTACAGACCGTCACCGCTTGTTCGGGCCTACTGCCTGGAGAAGAAGCTCGGTACACCGGCGCACATCTATTACAAGTTCGAGGGAAATAACACCTCCGGCAGCCACAAGCTGAATTCTGCGATCGCACAGGCTTATTACGCAAAGAAACAGGGCCTCAAAGGTGTAACGACAGAGACCGGTGCCGGACAGTGGGGAACCGCTCTTTCCATGGCATGTTCCTATTTTGATCTGGACTGCCAGGTTTACATGGTTAAGGTTTCTTATGAGCAGAAGCCTTTCCGCCGCGAGGTTATGCGGACCTATGGCGCTACGGTTACACCGTCGCCGTCCATGAATACCGAGGTCGGCCGGAAGATCAATGCGGAATTCCCCGGCACAACGGGAAGTCTTGGCTGTGCTATTTCCGAGGCTGTTGAAGCGGCAGTAACCCAGGATGGTTACCGTTATGTTCTCGGCTCCGTTCTTGCCCAGGTTCTTCTGCATCAGTCCGTGATCGGTCTGGAGACAAAGGCTGCTTTGGATAAATATGGTATTAAGGCTGATATGATCATCGGATGCGCCGGCGGCGGATCCAACCTGGGTGGTCTCATCTCTCCGTTTGCAGGTGAGATGCTCCGCGGCGAGGCTGATTATGAGATCATCGCTGTTGAGCCGGCGTCCTGCCCGAGCCTGACACGTGGTGTTTATGCATATGACTTCTGCGATACCGGTAAGGTTTGCCCGCTCGCGAAGATGTACACACTCGGCAGCGGCTTCATTCCTTCCGCAAACCATGCAGGCGGCCTCCGTTATCATGGTATGAGCAGCATCGTATCCGAACTCTATGATCAGGGTCTTGTGAAGGCAAGAAGTGTCGAACAGACCAGTGTATTCCAGGCAGCTGAGATGTTTGCCCGGGTTGAGGGTATTCTTCCGGCTCCGGAATCCAGCCATGCAATCCGTGTTGCAATCGATGAGGCACTGAAGTGCAAGGAAACCGGCGAAGAGAAGAATATTGTATTTGGTCTTACCGGTACAGGCTACTTTGATATGGTGGCTTACCAGAAGTACAACGATGGTGAGATGAGTGATTACATCCCCACGGATGAAGAGCTGCAGAAATCCATCGGAAACCTGCCGAAGGTGGACTAAAAATCGAGCTATGTTTGGACAAGAGAACGGCAGCAGGTGATCATCTGTTTCCAATCTGATCAAACAAATTGAAGATAAAATGATCTGTAAAATCCCGCCCTTCATAGGGTGGGATTTTTTTGACGCTTAGCGGGGGGTATGATAAAATTGATTCAGCGCTGATGATATAGAATTTTGGAGGCTGACGGGAGCAGAGAAAATCGTTGGCATCCTTATGATAGAAAACAAAATCTGCTATACAAAATATGTTTTGGAAGAGGATTCGGAAAGAATGGCAGCGAATTGTGAATTATATGCCGGACCTGCGGGGACCGGAAAAACAACAGCGGTATGCGCATGGCTGGCAGGGGAGGCAATCCGCCGGCCGGAAAAGAAGTTTTATCTGATCGTACCGGAACAGTCGGCGGGAGCCTATGAAAAGCGGATGATCCGGGAGGGAATCCGGCAGAATAACCAGCCGGGCTTTCTTAACGTGGATATCATCGGTTTCCGGCGGTTCGGATATCGTGTATTTGAGGAAGCGTGTATTCCGGCGGACCGCGTGCTGGACGAGTATGAAAAAAGTATTCTGATCCGCGCAGCGGCCGGATCGGTCCGCAGGGAACTGGGACTTTATAAGAACAGTTTGGATAAGGTTGGCTTTACCCAGGAACTGAAGTCGCTTTTCTCGGAATTTATGCAGTTCGGGATTGAGAAGGAAGACCTGGAAAAGGCAACGGTGGCGCTGGAAAAGGCCGGCGGGAGCGATGAACGTGTGCAGAAATGGAAGGATATTCTGCGGATTTATACGGCCTTTCGGGAGACGGCCGCCCGTGCCGGAGATGGCAGCCTGGCGGAAGAGAGGGACCGTGTGCTGGCCGAACTCCTTTTCGGAAACACACCGCTTTCCCTTGTGGACGGCGCAACCTTTGTTTTTGATGATTTCCGCGGTTTTACCCCGGATCAGTTCCGGATTCTGCAGGGACTCGCAAAAAGAGTGGAGCGGATGATCTTCACACTTTTGGTTGAGCCGCAGCTTCTGAATTCCGGGGAGAAGGTCGCACCCTATGACCGGTTCCATCAGAGCTACGAAACCTGGCGGCGGCTTACGCAGCACTGCGGAGAGCTGCAAATGAAGGCGTTTCATCGGACAGACAAGACCCGGGCATATCGTGCACCGGAGATTGCCCATATCGAAGAATTCGGATTTGATTTTCCGGGGAAACCGTACAAGGGAGAACAGACCGGTGCTTTTGAAATCTGGCGGTGTGCGGATCCGGAGGAGGAGCTAAAGGTTATTCTCGAGGATATGGCCGGCGGCGTGAAAGCCGGAAAGCGCTACCGTGATTTTGCGGTGATTGCCGGAAATGCAGAGGAAATACACGGCCTCGCGGAAAGAGAGTTCCGGCTTTACGATACGCCCGTATTTATGGACCTTCGGAGAAAAGGAGAGAACAATCCCTTTACTGATGCGCTGATGCGCCTCCTTTTGATTGCCGAACGTGATTTTGATTATGAAAGTGTATTTGGATTTTTAAAGACCGGTATCCTTACGCCGGAGGGATCGGAGGATTTCCTTGTCCTGGAGAACGAGGTGATCCGCCGGGGTATCCGCGGGAAGCGGCTCTGGGAAAAGGAAGGCCTTTTTGATGACCCTGTGGCGGAGCACGCCCGGAAATATTTTTGGGAAGCGGTCGGAGAAGGCGTTCTTACGCTTGCCGGAAAATCCACAGCGGGGGCGCTTGCTGAAGCGGTTCTCAAACTGATCGATTCGCCAGCACTGGATTTTGCGGGAAAGACAGCGGCAATGGCGGAGGAGATGCGCCGGAAGGAGCGTCCGGCGGATTACCTTCTTTACAGCAGCTTTTACGGAAAACTCCGGGAACTGATAGAAAAAACAGGACGGATCCTCGGTGCGGAGGAAATGGAGATCGGTGAATTCCGCGATATCCTGATGGCTGGCATTCCTGAACTCAGGATCAGTGTCATCCCCCCGACTTTAGATGCGGTATTGATGGGTGACCCAAGCCGGACAAGACCGGAGGAGGTGGATACGCTCTACCTGATGGAAATGAACGAGGGCATCCTTCCTTCCGGAAGAAAGCTTCAGCCCATCCTGAATGAAACGGACCGGAAACTCCTTTCGAAGGAACTGGAGAGTAGCGGAAAATATCTGGCACCGGATGATGAAATGCGCAGTGCCGAGGAGATGCTCTCCATTTACCGGATGATGGCAAGGCCGGCAAACCGTCTTGTACTTCTTTACAGCCGCCAGGACAGGGCGGGGAATGACAGGGAACCCTCCGGTCTCATAAACCGTCTGCTTCGGCTTTTCCCGGATATGACTGCGCTGGAGAAAAAGGCGGAGGGCGGTGTATCCCGCCGGGCAGATGCCCCGGTTTTCAGCAAATGGCTGCGGGACCGCTATGAGAAAAAGAATGAAACAGCTGACGAGAGGCTTTTGGATTTTCTTCTGTATCCGAAGGCGGCCGAAGAAGTGGGAGAGAAGCTTCTTCCCGCACTGGACTATTCCAATAAGGGGGCGGTGCTGTCGCAGGAGGTGATGCGGAATCTGCCCATCACCATCTCGGTATCCCAGCTTGAGAAATATGCGGCCTGTCCCTATGCTTTCTTTTTGCAGTACATCCTCCGTCTTTCGGAGCGGCGGGAACATGCCTTCAGTCAGCTGGATGTGGGAAATATCCTGCACCGCACGCTCGAATTATGCGGCAGGGAAATGCAGGAACAGTATGGCAATGACTGGAACGGACAGACCGACAGTCAGCTTCGGCAGATGGCAGAGCGGAATCTGGAGAAGGCATTTTCCGAGGATGGCCGCTACGATCGGGATATCGCTGACGGTAAAATGCAGAATGACCGGCGGGAGATGCAGCTTCTTGCGGAGGAGAGCATTCTGGCACTAAGGGAGCATATCCGGGCCGGAGCTCTTTTGCCGGAATACTTTGAACAGGCGTTTACGGCTTCGTTTTTTGTAAAACGGCCGGATGATTCCCCACTTGAAATCCGTATCAACGGAAAGATTGACCGGGCGGACCTTTGGGAAGAGGATGATAAAATCTATGTCCGGATTCTGGATTATAAAACCGGAAACCAGGAGTTTGTTCCGCAGGATTTAATGACCGGAACCGCTATCCAGCTTCCGGCTTATACGGATATCGTGTGCGGCATTTTGGAAGAACAGTTCCCCGGAAAAACCATCGTTCCCGTGGGCATGTATTATGCGCGGCTGGACCGTCCGGTCATGGATACCCCCGGTCCGACGGCAGTGAAAGCCGCGGGCGGGGACAGGGCTCTTGCGGCAAAAAGGCAGCTTCAGAAGGCACTCCGACTGAGGGGGCTTGTGAACGATTCACCCGAGGAGGAAGAGGCGGATGACCGATTCCGCATACTTGAAATCCAGGAAAGGGAAGCGGTTACGCAGGACCGGCGGATGCAGACGGGAAAGGTGCTCCCGCTGGATGTGAATAAAGACGGCGTCCCGGATGACAAATCGGCTGTTGTCGGAACGGAGGGCGTTCGTAACTGTATGGGTTTCGGCAGTCTCCGCATGCGGGAGCTGACGGAGGATATTCTGAGCGGCAGCATGAAAAAATCACCGCTTACGATTGAAAAACAGAAGTCGCCCTGTGATTACTGCCGCTTCGGAAGAGTTTGTCGTCGGGGGAAAGGGCTTTACAGTGATCCGGAGAGGAAGATTTCGGCGCCGGCCGGGACAGTGAGGGACCAGCTTGGGGTGATGCTTCCGATCGGTGACACATCCTATCGTACAGCATCCTGGCTTCCCCGCAGGGATGAATCACATAAATGAGAGTGAGGGAGACTAAGCGTGGCAAAATGGAATGAAGCCCAGCAGGCGGTCTTGGACAGCCTGCAGGACCATAATAATATACTGGTATCCGCGGCTGCCGGTTCCGGAAAAACAGCAGTGCTTGTGGAACGGATCCTGCGGAGCGTTCGGGAAGGTCTGTGCCATGTGGATGAGATCCTCGTGGTGACCTTTACGCGGGCTGCAGCGGCAGAGATGAAGACTCGAATTCTGAACGGTCTTACCAAAATGGCAGAGGATAACCCGACGAAGGAGATGTATCGGGAAATGTCTCTGGTGAACAGTGCTGACATTACCACCATCGACAGCTTTTGTAACAGCGTGGTACGCGAAAATTTTCATCTGGCAGGTGTGGATCCGGCGTTTCAGATTTATGACAGCGAGGAAGCGGAGCTTCTGAAGGATGATGTACTCCGGGATGTTTTTGACCGGTATTACAGGGAGGATCCGGAATTTCGGGAGATGGCGGAGTATTTCATCTCCGGACATATTTCCGACAGTAAGCTCAGAGATACGATCTATGCCATCCATGAGTTTGCCGAAAGTTTTGCTTCTCCGGAGAGCTGGCTGAACATGGTAAAAAACGGAGAAGGTCTCACGGCGCTTCTGGGTAAGGAATTTCAGAATGCAAAGGGAACGGCGGAGGATCTTCTGCAGGAGGTAAACGCAGTCATCGAGACAGTGCCGGGCATGTTGCCGGATGAGGATACCAGGGTAAACGAAAAACTGCGGGGAAAGCTGCTGGCTGTTTTTTCGGATGATATGGAACGGCTTCTTGCGGCGAGCCGTGCGGAGACCAGAGAAGTTTTTGATGCGGCCATGGATGGACGCGGTCCCAATTTCCCGGGGACACAGGCAGAAGAATTGCTTGGTCCTGATGTTAAGAAACAGCTGGAAGACCTGCATAAACGTGTGAAGGATCTGAGGAAGCTCCCGAAGCCGGAGGCTCTTCGGCAGAGCATGGAGGCTGCCATGCCGCTCCTCCGAAAGCTTCTTTCGGTTACGGAGGACTATGGTAGGGCTTTGGCGGAGGAAAAAAAGAGAAACCGCCGCTATGAATTTAACGATATCGGTCATTTTGCCTGGCAGGTGCTTTCCGGACATCCCGGTGTGGCGGAACGGTACAGAGAGAAGTATAAATATATTTATATTGATGAATACCAGGACTCCAATGACCTGCAGGAAAATATCCTTACGCTTGTCGCCCGGAGGGATGAGGCTGGTGAGACCTGCAACATGTTTATGGTCGGCGATGTGAAGCAGAGCATCTACCGGTTCCGGCAGGCCCGTCCCGAGCTTTTTATGGAAAAGGAAGCACTTTATTCGGATGCGGGAAGCGGTGTACCGTCCGGGGGAGACGATCCGGAATCGGACGACTCTTCCGGAAATCAGCCGGGACGTGTGATCCGTCTGAATCGGAATTACCGGTCAAGGAAGGATGTCCTCAGCAGTGCAAATGTGATCTTCCGGCATGTGATGAGCCGCTTCTTTGGCGGAATCCTGTACGACGAATCGGCCATGCTCTATGCACCGGAAAAGGAAAGCTACGAGGATCACTATCCGGATGCGCCGAACCTTCCGGTGGGTGGAAAAACAGAGCTTTTCATGATTGCAAATCCGGAGGAGGGTGAGGAAGCGCCGGATGAGGAGCTTACGCCCGATCAGGCGGAGGCTTTCATTCTGGCGAGAGAAATCCGGAAGATGATCGATCAGAAGAAACAGATGGTGCTGAATGAGGCGTATGATCCCAAGGATCCCTCGTCCCGGCCCTATCGTCCGGTGGAATTCAGGGATATTGTTGTTCTGATGCGGAGCGTCCGGGGATGCACGGAGCTTATTCAGATTTGTGAACAGCTCAATGTGCCGGTCCGGGTGGAAGATCGACAGGGTTATTTTGATGCCGAGGAGGTGCAGATCATGCTCTCTCTCCTCTCGGTTCTGGATAACCGCCTGCAGGATATTCCATTTGCGGCGAGCCTCCTGTCACCTCTTTTTGACCTGAGTGAGGAAGAGCTGGCTCTTGTTATGACCGAGGAGCGGGAAAGGATGCCCTTCTCGGAAAAGTGCCGGCGGTTTGCGGAAAACCGCATTTCGTGTGAGGAGGAGAGCCTTCGGCGCGTAGCAGAAAAGCTGAAGAATGCGCTGGATAGACTGGCGGAATGGGAAAAGGAAAAAACCTATCTGACGATTGCGGAGCTTCTGGAAAAAATCTGGGAAGATACCGGTTTCGACCGGTTTGCGGCTGCCATGCCCCAGGGCGGCAGACGGCTTGCCAATCTGAACATGCTGCAGCTTAGGGCGGAGCATTTCGAGGAAAAGGGTAGAAAGAGTCTCTTCGATTTTATCCGGTATATTGATAAGTGCCGGGTCAATGATATAGATTTCGGGGAAGCCAGAGAGGATAATGCAGGCGGCAATGTTGTCCGTGTCATGACCATGCACAGCAGCAAGGGCTTGGAGTTCCCTGTCGTATTTCTTCTCCGGCTCGGACGGGGCTTTAATACGCGGGAAAGGTCCGACAATGTGAGCATGAGCCGGGTTTACGGCTTGGGGCTCAATATCTTTGAAACGCTGGAAGGGGAGCTCCGCGTCCGGACAAAGAGTGTTTTCCGGGAGGAAATCCACCGCATGGAAAAGGACGAGATGCTGGCGGAAGAAGCGAGGCTTCTGTATGTGGCCATGACCCGTCCCAAGGAGAGGCTTATCATGATCGGACGGGAGCCTTCCCGCGGAGATTTTCCGGCTACGCCGAGTGGAACCAATATGAAAAAGGCAAGATGTATGCTGGATTTTCTGATTCCGGTGCTTCGGACGGACCCGGATGCGGCGGAGCTGATCCGGGAAACGGATATCACGCTTGGGGAACTCGCAAAGGAAAAGAAGGAATTTCAGAAGGAAGACAAAGAGAAAAAAGAAAGTCCGCAGGTGTTCTGGGAGACACTCCTTGAGTCTATGCCGGATGCCGGTGAGAAAGAGGATCCGTACGATTTCCGTTATGCATATCAGGCAGATGTGTGGATGCGCAGCAAGCTTTCGGTATCGGAGGTGAAGCATGCGGCCATGCCGAAATGGGAAACCGGAACAGGGACTACGGCACAGGAAGTGGTCAGGGAAAGTACCGGACAAACTCTACAAGCAGAGTGGCAGCATCATTTTGAATCCGGGAACCAGAAACTGACGGACAGAAAAGCATCGGAGATGTGCATGTTCGATCAGGACGGCCCGGAAGAAGATGTGACGGACCGTGTGGACAAAGAAGAAATAGCCGGTGTCAGCGGCGGCGCCCTCCGGGGAACGGTGATCCACCGGATCATGGAACTCCTTCCATTTACAGAAGTTACAGAAAATGCTAAAATGGGAAAGGTTGTTTCGGAAATCCTGCAGGGACCGCGTTTCACCGATGCGGAGCGTGCGATTGCCGGCCTCGATGCCGTGAACCGGTTTTATTCGGACCGGGAGGACAGCATATTCCAAAGGATGCGAAGGGCCGAGGCACGCGGAACGCTCTTCCGCGAGACACAGTTTACGGCCGGAGTTCCGGCGAAGCTTCTTCCGGCTCTCGGTATGGATACGGAGGAGCGGACGGTGATCCAGGGTATCATAGATGCCTGGTTTAAGGAACAGGATGCGGACAGACAGGAATCCATTGTGATCGTGGATTATAAAACGGACCGGGTGAAGAACCCGCAGGAGCTTGTGAATCTTTACCGGGCGCAGATGGAGCTGTATAAGGTTGTGCTGGAGGAAATCACGCACCTTCCGGTGAAGAAGATTGTGCTGTTTTCCACAATTTTCGGGGAAGTGGATGTCTCTTTCTGATTCATATAGAACGGAAGGTGGTTGCTTTTACACAGCGAGCTGTTGCATTCGAAGGGAAAAATACTCCACTCGATCGCTTGAGAATGCTCCTCGTGAAGTATTTTTCCCTTTACAGAATTGCAACTTGCTCGCCTCACTTCGCAAAAGAATTGCAACCCACCTTCCTTACACTGTGAAAAACCGGAATGCGGAAGAAACATTTGGTGTGTTGCCTTGTTATTGGAATTAGATTGAAATGGAGGTAGTGAATATGCCCAGAACAAAGGAAGAGACGGAGGGTGTGACTCTCCTTGGGAATAAAGGTGTGAAGTATCCGGATGACTACTCGCCGGAGGTTTTGGAAACGTTTGTGAATAAGCATCCGGGCCGGGATTATTTTGTGAAGTTTAACTGTCCGGAGTTTACGAGTCTTTGTCCGATCACCGGACAGCCGGATTTTGCTACGATCACGATTTCCTATGTACCGGATATCCGGATGGTGGAAAGTAAATCCCTGAAGCTGTATCTCTTCAGCTTCCGGAATCATGGGGATTTCCATGAGGACTGCGTCAATATCATCATGAACGATCTGATTAAACTAATGGATCCCCGCTACATCGAGGTGTGGGGAAAATTCACGCCGCGCGGCGGAATTTCCATCGATCCCTATTGCAACTACGGTAAACCGGGAACGGAGTGGGAAAAAATAGCTTTTGACCGCCTTGCCCATCATGATATGTATCCGGAAAAGGTCGATAACAGATAAGCACAAAGACAAAATGAAATCAATGACTGAAAACAGCAAACAAAATACATATGAGGATGTGTGCGGCCGGATTCTTGCAATTCCCAAATTCACGAAAGAGAAACACGGATTTGAAGTGATCCGGGCATATCTGGAAGGACTGGGGCATCCGGAACAGGGGATGCGGATCTATCATGTGGCCGGTACCAACGGCAAAGGCTCGGTTACAAGGATGCTCTCCGATCTGCTCCTTCTGGGCGGCCGGCGGACGGGAATGTTTACTTCGCCGCATCTTGTCCGGATGAACGAACGGATTTCCGTGGATGGGAAGGATATTGCGGATGAAGATCTGGTCAGTGCCTATGAACAGGTGGAAAGGCTCCGGATAGAAAAAGCATTGCCGCAGCTCACGTTTTTTGAAATTCTGTTTGTGATGGCGCTGCTGCATTTCCGGGCCGCGGGGGTAACGGATGCTGTTCTTGAGACCGGGCTCGGCGGCAGGCTGGATGCGACAACTTCTGTTCCGGCGGATTTATATGTGATCACGAAAATCGGTTTGGATCACACGGCCCAGCTGGGCGATACGATCGAAGAGGTTGCGGGTGAAAAGGCCGGTATTATTACGGGAGATTCCCCCCTGATCCTTCATGCTTCGTCAACTCCCGCAGAGCAGGTGATTCTGGCCCGGGCAGAGGCTTTTCACTGCCGTGCAGTGGAAAACTGCAATACGTTTTCGGCTATTATTCACGGAATTGACCGTGATGGCATTGATTTTTCTTTTTCAAATGGGTATGATAGTTACGATCATCTTTTCCTGAAGACCCGGGCGCAGTACCAGGTGGAGAATGCGGTGACGGCGATTACGGCAGCGCCGTATCTTTTTCCGGAAGCGGATCGGGCGAAGCTAAAGGAACTTCTGAGAAAGATGCTCAGCCGGTTTTCCATGCCGGGAAGAATGGAGGAGATTGCACCGGGTATTTATGTGGACGGTGCGCATAATCCCTCGGCAGCGAGGGAGCTTCTTCATAGTTTATATTATTCTTTTACAAATAACGAAAAATGTAGTACAATGTCCGGATGCGACCTGCCGGTGGATGGGGAAGATGCACAGAACAATATGTTTCTGATCTTTGCGGCTTCGAACGATAAGGATTATCGCGAAGTACTTCGCATCCTTCTGGATTTTCCGTGGAAAGGAATTATCCTGACAGAGTATCGGAATGCGAGATCGGTGCCGGCCGGGCAGCTGGCGGAGGCGGTCGCGGATATTCTTTTGAATGCCGAAACGGTGACAGAAGAAAGACATGATCCTGTATTTGAAGAAAAAAGCTCGCAGGAAAGGCATCAAGGGCAGGCTCTGATTCAAACGGCAGAGGATGTCCGAGCAGCACTCAATCTGGTGAAAAACGAGAAAGGAAGTCGGGTAATGGTTACCGGTTCACTTTATCTCGTGGGAGAAATCAAAGCATTGCCGGTACAAAATTCTGAAGTAACCGGTGTTGATGTTTGATTCACGTGACTATTCGCAGAATGCTTACCCGAAAACCGCACAAATCGAGAGGTGAAACATGATCGATTTTGAAGAAGAACTGAAGCGTTTTACGCCGAGTCTGGAAGTCAACCAGACGGAAGAAGATATATATAAAAACGATCTGAAGGATATCACAGATATTGTGATGCAGATGACAGAGGATCTGAGGAAATAAAAATGGCCAGAAGGAAGTGCATTCATTGTGGCGGAGATGTGCGGGATACCGGATACTGCCGGTCCTGCGGTCTGAACCAGAGCTTCCTCCACAAAGCACAGAATACATCTTTATATTATTACAATACAGCCCTTGACCGTGCCAGGTTTCATGATCTAACCGGTGCCGTCGAGGCTCTTCGTATGTCTCTTCGGTACAATAAAAGGCAGATTGAGGCGCGGAACCTTCTGGGACTTGTGTATTATGAAATGGGTGAAACGGTTTCCGCCATGTCCCAGTGGGTCATCAGCGTGAACTATATGCCCAAGGATAATCCGGCCATCCGGTATCTGAAGGAGCTTCGGGACGATCCGAGGGAGCTTGAGAAGATGAACCGCATTGCCCGGGGCTTTAACAAGGCACTGGAGCTTGCGGAAGAGAGGGAGTTTGATCAGGCAATGGTTAAGCTCCGGAAGTGCATCAAGGAGGATAAGAACTTTGTGAAGGCTTATCTTTTGATGGCGCTCATTTCTCTGGAACAGAATCGGAAGGGACCTGCCAGAAAGTATATTTCACGCGTCATCGCCATTGACCGGACCAATCCATTGGCGGTGCACTATCTTAGGGAAATGGGTGAGTCGGAGGAAAACATTTCCCGGCTTGCCGAAGAGGGGGCGGAAAATGCCGAAGAGCTGGCGGATTATTATGGAACGGAAGAGGCGGACGAGGACGCCAGACCGGCGAGAAAAATCCATCCGGAAAGAAAAACCGGCAGACGGACAACGGGCGTCCGAGATCTGAAAGAGCAGAATCTTGCCCGGTTTTCCAATATTTATATGCTGACGGGAATTCTGATCGGCGCCTGTGTTTTCTATTTTCTGGTTGTGCCGGGTATCCGGCGTGAGATGTCGGCGGAGAAAACAAAATCCGAGGCGAGCTACAGCCGGACGATCGCAACGCAGGATTCGGAGATCAGCTATCTGGAGCAGTCGATCGAGGCGGTTCAGGGTCAGCTGGATGAAAGCGAAAAGACGATAGAAGATAAAGATAAAGAAATCTCCACCTTGCAGGATGAGGTGAAGATGCTTCGGGAATCCCTGACGAAGGTGCAGACTTCGCCGGAGGGACAGAAACCAAACGGTGAAACACCGGAAGGCCAGACACCTGAGGGCCAGACACCGGAAGGAGAGACTCCGGAAGGACAGACACAGGAAGGTGCTTCCACAGAGGCTAATTCCCAGGAAGTTACGACGGAAACGGCGGATCCGCAGAATCAGGCGGATGGCGACGGAAGCTATAAGCCCACGGAGAAAAATGCCTCCGCACAGAAGAATAATGAGAACATGAACGGTGCATCCGGTGAGGATATTGAAGGAATGATCGCCGATGAATAAAGGTCTTCGGAATGCAGTGAAAAAGTGCATGAACCGACGCATCCTGCCCGGTCTCTACAGGCGTGAGGCAAAAAGGACGAAGGTGCAGGATGATCTGGCCGTGTTTGTTTCGGCACACGGGGGAACGCTTTCCGCCAATCAGCGGATCATGCGAAAAGCAATGCAGCGGGCAGGCTTCAGGACGCTTACGTTCTGCCGTGAGGTGGACGATATGCGGCCGGATGCCCTCTGGAAATACCTGAAACGGTTTATCCGGGCCTATGCATCCTGCCGGTTTCTCTTTTTGGACAGTTATTTTTTGCCGGTATCTTCCTGCCGGAAACGGAAGGAGACCACGGTGATCCAGCTTTGGCACAGCGGCGGTCTTCTGAAGAAGATGGGATATGACACGGCGGAGGATCTTTCCGGACTTCCTGCGGGATTTACGGATAACTATGATCTGGTCACGGTCAGTGCACCCAGCTTGGAACATGTCTGGGAAAAGGCACTGGGGCTTCGGCCGGGAACGGCGGAGGCGCTCGGACTTCCCCGTACGGATCGGTATTTTTCATCCAAGTGGAAAAATAACCAGCGGGAGAGGTTTTACGCAGAGCATCCCGAAATCAAAGGAAAAAAGGTGGCGGTGTATGCACCGTCCTTTTCGGGACATGCGACGCATCCGGATTCGAA
>Ga0310691_10004572_pt1 | contig 15499 bp, 15 predicted proteins | sample 176DNAGHGlowgp2_FD_203887 | JGI IMG/M metagenome (GOLD analysis project Ga0310691, IMG submission 203887) | Sheep rumen microbial communities from Palmerston North, Manawatu-Wanganui, New Zealand - 1766 DNA GHGlow gp2 (v2) (version 2) | ecosystem: Host-associated > Mammals > Digestive system >...
CAGGAAGACAAGGAGACCCAGGTTCTTCACAGTTTTATGTATCTTTTGAGGATAATTTAATGAGGATGACATTAGGAAATGCAAGAACACAGATGTTTATAGATAGTCTTGAAGATGATGAAGTTATAGAAAGTGGAATGGTAACAAGATCTATTGCTAGAGCTCAGAAAAAAGTAGAAGAAAATAACTATGGATATCGAAAACATCTTTTAGAATATGATGATGTTTTAAATACTCAAAGAGAGAAGATTTATGAACGTAGAAGAACAGCTCTTAAAAAAGAAATAATAAATTCTGATATATATAATATCCTTTGGTATGTTGTAAAATACTATGTTTTATTAGAAAAAGATGATGTTATATATAAAGATATTGTACGACGATATCATAATATGACTGGTCAGGATTACCCTCAAAAAAGAGAAGATTTCGATGATGAGTTATATAAAGATTTATTAGATTTTATTTATAAAAAATTTGTTGAGATTTATAAAAACAAGTGTTTAGAAATAGAAAATGATGTTTTTAAAGGTAAAGAACCTAAAGAACAAGAATATAGATTTAGTGTTGGTAATAATGAATATAGAATAAATGTTACTGCAGATTTTGAAGATAATAAATTTGATACACCACAAGAAAGAGGAGAATATTTAATGAGGATAATAGTTTCAGAGATATCTATATTTTATATTGATCGTTATTGGCAAAAACATCTAGAAGTTATTGATGATTTAAAACAATCTGTTCAAAATGCTTATTACGAACAAACAGATCCTTTAGTAGTATTTAAATTTGAATGTTTTGATATATTTACAAAGATGTTAACATCGATAAACTGTGACATTGTTAAGTTTATATTAAAATGCAATGTTGTTGATGTTGAAGAAGATGAAGAAGAAGATGATTATGATGGTCCTTATAGTTATGAAATTGACGCTGACGAAGAAGAAGACATTAGAGAACAACTTAGGAAGAAATTAAAAACAGTAGTCAATGGTTAAAGTTTGTGAGTGTAACATTTTAGTGTATTTTAAATAAAACTTATTCTATTTATTTTTAAAACTTTTTTGTAAAAAAGTTTAATCAAAAAACTTTTACGTTTTTGCATTCGCAAAAACAATAATACATAGTGTATTTTAATATATAATGTATTAAGCCGGTTCGGCAATTGAGAACGTATTTGCTTACTTTTAAAGTAAGTATTTTTTGTTTCGACTTACTTAGTAAGTAAGCAACTAGATGTCTTTATATTCATAAAGACAACTAATCTAAGATTGGATATAGGATGTTTCTACATTCGTAGAAACGAATATATAGTGTATTTTAATATATATGTATTAAAATTAGTTATATATTTTTTGTTTCGACCATCTGTCGAAACGTAACTTTGCTACTTTCTTAGAAAGTAGAATTCTTTGTGAAACTTTCTTGTAAGAAAGTTTCAATTTAAAATATTTTGTAAGAATATGTTTGAGAATAATAAATTTTTGAGGTTTTTATTTAAGTTTTTAGTTATTTTAGTTATTATAAAATTAATTTTTATATTTGTTAATTTAAATATTGGTATTAATATGAGTTGTGAAGATTTTTTTTTGGGTAAAAATAATAAAATAGTTGATGTTGATATTAAAAATTATAAGTATAAAAATATTGATTTTGATGAAATTTCTAATATAAAAATTATAGATTCAGCAAATATAGTATTAAAAGAAAATGATAATTCTAATGAGATTTCAATAAAATATTATGATAGTGATGATTTAAAATATGATATTGATGTTAAAAATAATACATTAATATTAAAAAATTCAAGATTAAATCATAAATATAAAAATTTAGAATTAAATATTTTATTACCTAAAAAAATTTTGAAAAATATTGATATTAATAATAAAAATGGAGATATTGATATAGATTTAAATGAATGTGAAAAATTAATAATAAAAAATATAAACGGTAATATTGATGTTAAAATAAAAAATACTAATGGAAATATTAATTTTAGCGGTAATTCCAATAAAATTAAAATAGGAAATACTAATGGAAATGTTTATTTTAATGGAGCTTCTAATGATATTGAAATTAATAACATGAATGGTAAAATTAACTGTGATATTAAAGGTAATAAAAATGATTACAATATGAATTTAAAATCAGTTAATGTTTTTCCAAGTATAAACGATATTAAAATTGACGAGAATAACAAAGATTTAAATATCAATAAGAATAAGTATACTAATAAAAATTTAAATTTAAAAACATTCAATGGTACTATTTCAATTATGTTTTTATAAGAATTTTAGTTTCTAGAAGTGATTCATTGTGTGTTTTATGTAAAAACTTACTTGAAGAGTAAGCAATTCCTTCTCAAACGGCGAAGCGCCTTAATACATTATATATTAAAATACCTTATGTATTAGTTTCTACGAATGTAGAAACATCCTATTTGCCTACTTTTCAAGTAGGTTTTTTGAATCTTTTTTTACTTTTTTATTATTTTTTTTATCTTTTTCATAACAAGCTTGTAACATTTTATCAAGACAAACAGAATATACAATAAAAAATAAAACACCTAAAATTATATCTATTAAAAAAGACATATAACTGCTCTATTCATTTTTTATTTTAAAAAATAATATTTTATATTAAAAATAAAGTAGAAAAATAATTTAATTCATAATAAAATCAGCTGTTTTTTATTAATAAGTTATTTTTTAAAAATAGCCTTTAAAAATTTTTTATTTATTAAATTGTGTGCTATATATATAATATATAAATATATATAATATGTCTACAAATAATAAGTCATTGAAGATTTTTTATAAAATTTTGTATATTTTAGTTATTATAAAATTAATTTTGCTGTTTGTTAATTATAGTGTTAAAATATATGGTTATGATTTATTTAATAAAAATAATAAATATATAGAGGTTGATAAAAATAATTATAAATATAAAAAGTTAGATTTTAATAAAATTTATAATATTAAAATTATAGATTCAGCAAAAGTAATATTGAAAGAAAATAAAGATTGTGATAAAATTTTAATAAAATATTATGATAGTGATGATTTAAAATATAATATTGATGTTAAAGATGATACGTTAATGTTAAAAAATACAAATTTAAAACATAAATATAAGAATTTAGAATTAAATATTTTATTACCTAAAAAAATTTTGAAAAACATTGATATTAATAATAAAAACGGAGATGTTGATATTGATTCCTATAAAAGTAAAAATGTTATTATAAAAAATACCAATGGTAATGCTAATATAAAGATAGATAGTAACATTTTTGAAATAAAAAATAAAAATGGAAATATTAAAATCAGCAATAATTCAGATGATGTTAAAATAAAAAATACTAATGGAAATATTAATTTTAGCGGAAATTCTAATAAAATTAAAATAGGAAATAATAATGGAAATGTTTATTTTAATGGAGTTTCTAATGATATTAAAATTAATAATATGAATGGTAAAATCAATTGTGATATTAAAGGAAATAAAGATGATTACAATATAAATTTTAAAACAGTTAATGGTTTTACAAGTATAAACAATATTAAAATTGACAAAAATAACAAAGATTTAAATATCAATAAGAATAAAAATACTAATAAAAATTTAAATTTAAAAACATTCAATGGTAATATTTCAATTATATTTTTATAATTTTTAAATAAAAAATATAAAGTTCATAGTTATAAAAAATATTTTATTTAACTAATTTAATATTCTATATTTATTCTATTAAATCTAAAAATTAAAAATATTTAATTTTATTTGCGGAATTAACAATACATGTATTAATATAAAAATGTTATGAAAAATACATTTTCTAAAATTCGAAAATTTATGATGAAAAATATTAAATATACATCTTTGATATATTTAAATAATACATATTGTATGAATGAAAAAAATTTTAACTTAAATAATAATTTAAATTATACATATTTTGTTAATAATAACAATTCTAAATTTATACAAAAAAATACATATTATACAAATAATGATAATCCACAAGTTTTACATTTTGGTAATAATATCAATTCTAATTTTATACAAAAAAATAGAGGTTATATAAATAATAATAATCCACAAGTTTTATATTTTGGTAATAATGTCAATTCTAATTTTATACAAAAAAATAGAGATTATAATATAAATTCTATATTTACACCATATTATGCAAATAATAATATTAATGGTTACAATAATGCACAAATAATGAGAAATATAGATATAAAAAATAAAATAATTATTAACGAAGATGAAGAAAAAAAAAATGGTTTTTTAACTAAAAAAAGAGGAAGATTAAAGAAAAAAGATAAAACATATTGTTCTGAAGATTTTCGTAAGGAAAATTTAATAAATAGGATATTTTCTGCTAGTTTGAGATTTATCGAATATAAAGCAAATAATTTATTAAGAAATACTGAATTAAACAATATGGAATTTACAAAAATTAATACTTTCAATAAAGCTTCTAAAAAATATGATTGTATAAAAGAATTATTTAAAAAAAAAATTGAAGAAATTTTAACAAAAATTTCAAATAAATATATATTTAATAAAAATAATAACGAAAATATAATTAATAAAATAAAACAATTAGATGGTCAAAATGATGAAAATTTATTACGTTTAAAAGAATTTTTAGGAACAGAATATGGATCTTTCTTTAATAACAATATTAGTGTCGAAACATTAGTAGAATATGATGAAAATTTTGGAAGTTTTTATGAATTTTATGAAACAGATGATGAACATAGAGAAATAATAGATGATTATACTGAAAATTTTGTTGAAAAGGTAAATTCAATAAAAACAAGAAATAAAAAAAAATAATATCAACAAAATTTTCAAGAGTACTCAATTTTAATATTTACAATCTTACTTAAAAAGTAACTAACCAACGTGACGTTGGATCCAAGATGTCTTTATATTCATAAAGACTTACTTAGTAAGTAAGCAACTAGATGTTTCTACATACGTAGAAACAAATACATAGTGTATTTTTATAGATGATGTATTAAGGCGCTTCGCCGATTGAGAAGGTATCTTTGTTACTTTCTTAGAAAGTAAGAGGCGCTTCGCCGATTGAGAAGGTATATCCAAACTTAGTTTGGTTGGTTACTTTTTAAGTAAGTTTTTGTGGAACTTTTTACAAAAAGTTCCTAAGGTCCAGGACTTAGTCCTGGTTTTATAAAATATAATAAACATCAATGTTATACTACTAAAAAGTAAAGATTTTATTATTAGAAAATATATTATGTTAATGTTTTTATAAGAAAATGAAATATATATTAGAATATCTTAGAATCCACAACAAGAAGTACTTTTTTGATCACCCTTATTAGTATCTTGTCCTCCTTGTGGTTGTCCTTCTTGAGCTTGTCCTCCTTGTTGTTGTATAGGTGTATGTTCATCTTTATTATCTTTTGGGTTTACTTTAGGATTTAGTTTTGGATCTATATGTTCAGGTTCTTTACCTGTTAAAGACTTATAAGTGTCTGCCATACCATTACCAACAACTTCATCACCACCTTTTACTTGAAATAAAAATACATCTTTATCTTTATTGCCTTCTTTATTTAATATCTCCAAAATTTTTTCAATATCATCTTTTAAATTTATACAATGTCCATTTGCTTTATTTAATTCATCATTAAATACAACTTTTTCTTTTCTAAAACCTTCAGTTTCTTTTAATATTCTTGCATTAGTTGTAAGTTTTTTAATTTTTTCAAATTCTTCGTCTCCTAATAAATACTTAAATAAATCTGAAAAAGTTTTAATAGAAATATCTACATGACCCATCATAAATTTTCCGACATTTAAAAGTGCATTAATAGATTTACAAATATTTTCTTCTGTGTCACTATTATTTGTAAAAGTTTTTATAAATGATGATCCTGCATTTTCAAGATCTTTAATACCTTTATATCCTATATATTTAGATGTGATTTCCTTATCATTTATATTTTTTTCATTTATTTCATTAAATTTTTGTCTAGTTAAATTTCCAACAAAAGACCCTAAGGAATATCCAAAAAATATATTGTTTTTATAATTCATTTTAGATATAAAATCTGCAACTTCTTCACAATAAGCTTCCATTTCCCCAAACGTATTAGTTTTTTCACCATTTAAATTATATTCAATTAATAATATATCTGCATTAAATTTATCTTGTAATAATTTAATTTCTTCTTCATTATAGTCATCTAAAGATTGTCCAAGACCATGAAATAAAACGAATAAAGTATCGGCATCTTTGTCTTCAATTTTTTTTTTGGAAAATTTATAATAAACACTATTAGAATTTGTCAAATCTTTAGCATTATTAGGTTCACTAAATATATGCTCATTTAAAAGTTTTAAACCTGCTTCTTTATCATCACTTGTTAATACATTTGTAAGATCTGAAAGATTATTCTTATTACCTAATAAACCACCTAAATCATTTAAATCACCCATTGGAAACATATCACCCATTTCCTTATTATCCATTTCCTTATCAGGATATGCTTCCATTGCATCCGCTGCGCATATATTTGACAATGAACAGACAGGTAATCCATAAATCGCAAAATTTTTAAAGTTCTTCATAATAACTTATATTTATATTTAACAATTATTTTTTTTAAAAAAAATATAATTAAAATTTATTTGAAAAATTTTAAAATTTATAAATAATTGCAAATTTAAAAACATTAATTAATGATAACTGCAGAAATATATTTTAAAACCTTAAAATAATCAAAAATATAGCTATTAACACCTTTAATACATTCATCACAATATTGTAATTCATTGATTATCTTAAGAACTTTTTCTTCTGTGAAATTTTTATAAGCAGAATGATATATAAATGGATAAGATTCTTTATTTTTAGAATTTATAAAAGCTAATAATTTAGAAAAAAAACTAAATAACAGTCCTAATAATGGTATTATCTCATACTGATTACTTTTGTCAAAATTATTAACTATTAAACTTATTTTTCGATAATTTTTTGTAGTTATAGCATTTAAAAACTCAAAAGAATTAAATTGTCGTGAATATTTGATACTCTCTTTATTAAAACCTTTATTTATCTCAGAAATAATTTGACTTATATTATCACCATAACATTCATAAAGTAAATCTATATCATCATCTTTTAAAATTTTATTATTTTCTTTACAATAATTTTTAATAAACATTTTAATTTGATTAGAAACTAATTTTTTTGAATTAAAAACATAACTTTTACTAAAAATATTTAAAAGATTACTACTTTTAGTTAAATTTTTATTATAAACAATTAACAAAATCGCATTAGCAGTAAAATTATTAATATAATTTTTAATATATTCAGAGTTGTCTTTATTATCTAAAAACTTATTATTTTCTGCATTCTTAATAATAATAACATTGAAATCATCAAAAATAGACTGTTGGTAGACTTCTTTAAGAACAGATTCAAAATTACAACTTTCACCATAATATGTGTAAACAACATTATTTGATAAATTTTTATTGTTATTGATATTATCTAAAATACTATTTATAAAATAATCTTCATCACCATAAACAAAATAACATCCTCTTTCTAAATTATTTATATTATCATAAATCTCTTTATAATCCATTACTAAAATGCTAACTTATTATTACTATTATACAAAATATATTATTTTACCTACTTTAAAAGTAGGCAACTTGAAACTTTCTGTAGAAAGTTTCACAAAGACTTTTACGTTTTTCCATTCGGAAAAACAAGAATATATGATGTATTTTATAGATAATGTATTAAATTAGTTATGTGTTCTTAGTTTTCACGTATGTGAAAACATATTTGGTTACTTTTAAAGTAACTAACATATTTTATACATATTTGACAATTTATATTCAACTTATAAGCAATTATTATTAACATTATATTATATTATAAAATTATTTGTATATTTTTTTATAACTATATAATATGGAAGCTGAAAATATCCTTGAATTTAAAGATTTTAATTTATATTTTAGAAAACAAGAATTAGAATATCAAGGATTATTTAACTTAAATTTCAACTTAAAAAGAGGAGAAACATTAGGTATTATTGGAGAATCTGGATCTGGTAAAACACAAACAGCAATGTCTATATTACGATTATCACCAGAAAATTCAAGAAGTACAGGGGAAATATTATTTAGAGGAAAAAATATATATAAATATTCTGAAGAAGAAATGAATAAAATAAGAGGTAATTATATCTCTATAGCTCTTCAAGATACTTCTTTATGTATGAATCCATATCTAAAAGTTAGAGATCAGTTAATAGAACCTCTAATAATACATTATGGTAAAAGTGAGTCAGATGCGGAAAAAGAAGTATTAAGGATATTAGATTGTCTTAAGATTCCAGAAGCCAAAAAAAGAATAAACAGTTATCCTCATGAGTTTTCAGGAGGACAAAGGCAGAGGTTTTTAATAGCAATGGCTTTAGTATGTAAACCTGCTATATTTATAGCTGACGAATTAACGACATCATTAGATGTTGTTACTCAAAAAGATGTGTTATCATATCTTAAAGAAGTACAAAAAGAAACAGATATGTCTATATTATTTATATCTCATGATCTTAGGATGTTAGCTAATTTCGTAGACAGAATAATAGTAATGTATTGTGGGCATATTGTTGAATATTCTAATGTTAAAGATTTTTTTGAGAATCCTTTACATCCTTATTCAAAAGGATTATTAGATTTATTACCTAAGATAAGTGATAAAGGTAAACAGTTAAAGACAATAACAGGTGAGATAAGTCAGTTAACAGATCTTCCTAAAGGTTGTCCTTTTGCACCACGTTGTGAAAGATGTTGTGAAAAATGTTATTATCTAAAGCCTAAGCAACAAATAATAGAAGGTAGAAAAGTTTCTTGTTTCCTACTTGACCAGTACCAGGACTAAGTCCTGGACCTTAGGATGTTTCTACATTCGTAGAAACTAATATATAACTAGTTTAATACGCTATGTATTAAAATACATTATATATTATTTGTTTCGACCATCTGTCGAAACGTAGAAGTTTTTGTGGAACTTTTTACAAAAAGTTCCGAAGATCCAACGTTACGTTGGTACTTTTTTAGAAAGTAGAAGTTTTTGGCTGACTTTTTACAAAAAGTCAGAAAGTTTTTAAATGTTAAAGAAATGTAGAAAAAGTTTAAAAAATGGGGAATATATTAGAGGTAAAGAATTTGAATATAGAATATGATGTTAGATCAGGATTTTTAGGCTGTAACATCAAGAAGAATTTAGCTGTTAAGAAGGTGAGCTTTGATTTAAAAGAAGGGGAGGTGTTAGGTATCATTGGAGAATCTGGTAGTGGTAAATCTTCTTTAATAAAAGCCATTGCTGGTATTAATAAAGTTAAAAGTGGTGATATAATTTATAATGAAAAATATTATATTAGTAAGTTTAAAGGTAAAGAAGAATGGAAACCAATAAGATCAGATATACAGATGATTTTTCAGAATCCATCAGCAAGCCTAGATCCTAATATGACTATTTATGATATCATTGCTGAACCTTTGTTATATTCTGGAAAAAAATATAGTAAAAAACAGATCGATGATGAAGTGGATATTATGATGAAAAATGTCTGTTTACATCCATCTTTTAAAACTAAATATAGCGAACAATGTTCAGGTGGACAAAATCAAAGAGTAGCTATAGCTAGAGCTTTAATACAGAAACCTAAGATATTATTATGTGATGAACCTGTTAGTGCTCTAGATGTATCTACTCAAGCTCATATCATGAATTTATTAAAAGATATGAAAGATAAATTTGACCTAACAATAATATTTATATCACATGATTTAAATGTTGTTCATTATATCGCTGATAATATATTTGTAATGTATAAAGGAGAAATTATTGAAAGAGATCAGTGTTCTGAAATATATAGAAATCCAAAACATGACTATACTAAGATGCTAGTAAATTCGTTATTATAATATAAATTGACTCTTTTAAAAATTTATTGTTAAATGAGGTGAAAAAATTTTGATATCAAAAATATATAAAATTAACTGATTTATTCTATTTTAAAGAAATATTTAATGATATAATTACGCTTAAATTTTAATAAAAATAAGCGAAATTCTTTAAAAAAAACTTATTAGTAAAAAACAACTTATTTTATTATAAATTTAATTATTTTTCTACTTTATTTTTAATATAAAATATTATTATTTAATAATAAAAAATGAAAAGAGTCTTGTTTTCATATTATATTTCTAGTGATTGGCTATTATATGAAAATTGTGTGCTTTTGTTAATATAATCATTAGATGAATTATTTCTATTTTTTTCTTCAGTAAACACTAAATGATCTTTATTAGAATTTTCTTTTTCATCTTCCATTTTTGCTTTTTCTTCTATGTCTTTTAACTCTTTCATTAGTAATTTTTTTTCATCTATATTTATTTCTAGACTTTTTTCATTTCCACCTATTGTTTTCAAATTTTCCAATGCTATTTCTAATTCTTTATCGTATAATTCTATTTCTGATTTTCCTTCTTTTATTGCTTTTTTTTTTGCATTTTTTAATGCTTCTGTTGTTTGTTCAGCACTTAGTCCAGGATGATATAATTCTCCATTTTTTACTCCCATTTCTCTAATCATTGCAGAAATTTTAGATACTCTTCTTTTATTTTTATTAGCTTTTGATTCATGAGAGCTATTTATATATTCATTAAGACGTTCATTTAGTATTTTATTTGCTGAAATATCATTTTCTATATATGATGGTTTTTCTCCTCTAAACTTTCTAAAGCATTCTAATATTATATCTTTCATATATGAATTTTTTTGTTCTAAACTAAATTTTTTTTTATTTATAGATGAATATTTTTGTTGTGTAGTAATATTTTCTGTATTCATAGTTGAAACATCTTTTAGTATAGTAATATTTTCTGTATTTTCCATAGAATAAGAATTAGAAAATAAAGAAATACCTAGTAAATTTTTACTAATATTTGTTTTTTCGTTTATTTTTTTTAGCATACTAATCATAGAGATTTTCTATCTTGCTATTCTCTCATAAGTTTATTATCTTTGAATTATATATTTTTTATATTTTTTAAAAAACAGTTGCTCCAAAATTTAATCTTATTATAAAAAAATTATTAAACAAACTTTTTTTTATTTTTTTTATAAATTTAAAAAATGTATTAAACTTTAAATATTGTAAACTTAGAAAATTTATTTCATAAACTGTATTTTTTACTTATTTCCAACCTAAGGTTGGATATATCTTCTCAATCGGCGAAGCGCCTGTTACTTAAAAAGTAACCAACAGGATACTTTTAAAAAAGTATCACAAAACAATATTATATTACTTACCTACTTTTAAAGTAGGACATACGTAGAAACGAATATATAATGTATTTCATAAATAATATATTAAGCCTGTACGGGGCGTTGAGTACAAGTTGCCTACTTTTAAAGTAGGTTCGGCGTTTGAGAACGTAAGTCCAAACTTAGTTTGGTTTTATCATTTGTAAATCTATTTTTTTTAAAAAAATCTTTATGATTGTGTAAAATAGTACCTATAATGTAAAAAAATAACATATTTATAAACAGATTTTTATACTTATATTAATATACTAAGTATATATTTATGAGCATAAAACATATCTATTTCATATAAAACAGTATATATTTATGTATTTTAAACCAATTATATTTATTTAAAAATATACAAAAATTTATACAAGTATTACTTTACAATATCTATTCCTAAACTTCTTGCAGTACCCATTATTATCTTAGCTGCATTTTCAACATCATAAGCATTAAGATCTTCCATCTTTTCTTTAGCAATCTCTTCTATTTTAGAATATGGTAATGACCCTATCTTTGTTCTATTAGGTACTCCAGATCCTTTTTCCTTTTTTACAGCTTTTAATAATGTTACAGCAACAGGTTCACATTTAACAACAAAAGATATTGATTTATCTTCGTAATATGTTATAACAACTGGTAATATTTGTCCTGCTTTACTTTTTGTACGTTCATTGAACTCTTTACAAAAATTCATCATATGTTGACTTAATCCTTTACTACCTAATATAGGAGCTATAGGAGCACCAGGTGTAGCATTACCTGCTTTTAATTGCATCTTAATATAACCTTTTATTTCTTTACTCATAATTATTCTTTCTTTTTACTTGTGAAAAAGGTACTTCTATTATAGTTTCCCCTCCAAAAATCAAAACATTTATTTTTAATAAATTAGTTTTAGTAATAACTTTTTCTATTGTACCTGTGAAATTTTTAAATGGACCAGCTATAATACATACTGTTTCTCCTTCAATAAAGTCTGTACTTAGCTTATCTCTATTTTCATCACTATCCTTCTCCATTATCTTTTTTATTTCTTCAGTATTTAACTCAGCAGCTCCACTATGAAAACCACCTTTTTTACTACCTACAAAACTAAATACATTAGGTGCTTGTGAAAAAAAATTTAAAACTAATTCATTAGATATATCTGCATGAACATATATATAAGGTCCCATTAATGCACTCTCTGATATAACTTTTTTACCATTTTTCAATATACTTTTCTTTTGAATAGGTAAAAGTATCTCATCTAACATGTCATCATTAATATCAAACCTATCCTTATTATCTAATAGCCAATCGCGTGTTTTTATCTCTTTACCTCCAGAAACACTTAAAGCATACCATTTTTTATTGTCTAAACTCATACTTTTTAGTTATATAGATAATTTGACACATACATTACTATAAAGTCAAATCCAAATATCAAAGCACACATCAATAATATAAATATAAATACAACAATACATGTCGTTTGTAATTCATTTATACTTGGCCATGTAGTATTATATTTAATCTCCTTATATGAATTAATTAAAAAATTTTTTATTCGACCAATAAACGACATTTCAACTTATATTTAAAGAATATAACAAAAAGATTAATAAAAAAAATTATATAATTATTATGTTTAAAATTTAAATTTTTGGAGTGCAACATTTAGTTTTTAAATAAAAAATATTTTTTTAATCATCGAAGATTAAAAGTTTTTTGAGTAACTTTTTTACAAAAAAGTTACTAATTTAAAAATTAAATAATGATAAATTTTTTCATAAAACACACAATGAATCACTCCTTAAATTCTTAAAGAAATTAATTATTATTTTTTCTATCAATATAATCACCAGCAGCATCTTTTATACCATTTTTTTCTTCCTCTTGAATCCTTCTACAACATTGACAAATACCTTGTTTTTTAATATCATTTATTGCATTATAATCATAATATGGAGAATTTTGTAAATTTATTAATTCATTTATTTCATCTTTGCTTGTAAGATTATAACCCATACATTGGAAAAAACCCTTTAAATCTTTATGATCTTTTTGACTATATAATTCCTTAGTATTATAATTAACTTTTGCATTAATAAAATGATTAGCTATATGTAGACCTCCTTTACCAACAACATTATCATTATCAGAAAATACTATTATTATATTTTTTTTATCTTCTCCTAAACTAATATCTTCTCCATTTTTTAAAATGTCTATCAATTTTTTTCCACCTAAAATCATATTATAATTCCACCCACAATGATCAACATTGTTTTTTACTAATAATACATCTTCTAATTTAACAGAACCTCTTGTTAAAATTTCACCATTATTACTCACAGACTCTATATATTGTAATTCATTTTGAGATTCATTTTTTTTATTATTTTTAAATAATCTTTCATACATAAGATATACAAAATCCTTAATTATAGAATCTGTATTTCCAAAACCAACTAATTCAATATTTCCTTCAAATGCAGGTATAAAATTATCCAAAATATTTCCACCATCAGTGTCTTCGCATCTACCAACACCTAATTTTTTAGCATTCTTTAATACATTTACAGAAGCATCAATAGCATTATAATATGGGAAAATTAATATAGATCTCAAATCTAAATTATTCATTTTTTCCTTAAGTTTAGAATAAACCAAAGTATTTACATTACATCCAAATGAATGTGAAAACAATATTACTTTTTTATTAGGTTCTGTTTCCATTATACGTTCTATATGTTGTTTTAAAAACTCTGCAACAGCAGTTGTATATTTATCTATTTCTTCAAATGTTGAATAACCATTTCTTACATAACTTGGGTATTCAATAGCTAACACATTTTTTAAATAATTTCTTATATTATCATCTCCCCAAGGCCAGCTATCATAAGAAGAACCATTACCATGAAACCATACAACTAAAGGCTTACTTGGATCATTTACATATTCTTTATAATAAACTACAGTATCAATAATAGCTATTTTTGTACCTGGATCTTGTTCTTTATCAGGAAAACCAATTACAGCTGCTTGGATTAAATCTTTAAATTCTATATTTTCAAAATTTGGATTTTTTTCACCATACATTGATTTTAATTTTTCATCTAGCTTTTTTTTAAGAATTTTACCATCTTCTGTTAATTTACCATCTTTTTCAAAATAAAAATCAACTGCTCTTTCAACAACACCATTCTTACCATTAGCTTGTAATATTTGAACAAAATTCTCTTTAGTAAGATCTTTAAATGGAGATTTTAAATCATCAGAAAAAGAAATGATATAATTAAAATAATATAAATTAAATAAAAAACACTTTTTTTTATTAAAATAATTTTTTACATTCATAATGCACAACCTTAAATTATAATTATATTTTTATTTTAAAAAAAACAAAATTAGAACATATTAAAAATTTTTTATAACTTATAAATAATGAATTTAGACCTAAACATTGAAGAAGAAGTTATAAAAGTTATTGAAAGAGATTTCGCAATAAGTAGAAATACAATAACTAAGGATTCTACATTGGATGATTTAAAAATAGATAAATTATCAACAGATTATGTCGATTTATTATCTGGATTAGAAAATAAATTTGAAATAACTATCGATGAGGATGATTTTCTAAGTGTAGTAAATATTGGAGATATTATTAATCTTGTAACCAAATATATAGAATTGAAAAATAAAAATAATGAATATATTAATAATAATGAAGAAGATGGCATTGATGATTAAAATAATGAAGATCAATAAAAAAAATAAATTTTAGTAGTACTACATTTTAGTTAAAATTTATCATTATTTAATTTTCAACATTCAAAACTTTTTTGTAAAAAAGTTTTATCAAAAAACTCTACTTTCTAAGAAAGTACCAATGACGTTGGATCTTTGGAACTTTTTGTAAAAAGTTCCACAAAAACTTTTACGTTTCGACAGATAGTCGAAACAAAGAATATATAATGTATTTTAATAGATAATGTATTAAGGCGCTTCGCCGTTTGAGAAGGAGTTGCTTACTTCCTAAGTAAGTAAATTACATTCCTATTTGAACTGTTGGTGCGCCATTTATTATCATTCCACCAGAAGCTGTATTACAAG
>Ga0310691_10004573_pt1 | contig 15491 bp, 14 predicted proteins | sample 176DNAGHGlowgp2_FD_203887 | JGI IMG/M metagenome (GOLD analysis project Ga0310691, IMG submission 203887) | Sheep rumen microbial communities from Palmerston North, Manawatu-Wanganui, New Zealand - 1766 DNA GHGlow gp2 (v2) (version 2) | ecosystem: Host-associated > Mammals > Digestive system >...
TTACTCACCCGTGCGCCGGTCGCCGACAAAGAAAGCAAGCTTTCTTCTCGATGCCCCTCGACTTGCATGTGTTAAGCCTGTAGCTAGCGTTCATCCTGAGCCAGGATCAAACTCTACATTGTATATTTTCTGTATCGTGACGATACCCCGCGACTGAATCGCGGGGCACTGTGACACCCGCGAATCAATCGCGGGGCACTGTCTGTCTCTGTCCCAGAACGCTCTATCCGGTAGCCTTAAAGAAGTTGACGGTTAAGTCTTCTGTTACCCAGAGACAGCATTGCCAACAGCCACATAAGGCCGGGCATGCGTCCCTGCTTCTTGTACTACTTTTCTCTTCGTCTATGTAATTCTTTCAAAGAACTCTTTCTTCTGATGCCTTGCGCCCCCGTTTTGGGGCGAAAGCGGGTGCAAAGGTACGACAAAAAAAAATACCCTGCAAACTTTTCGGGTATTTTTTTCACTAAAGACGGAAAGTTTTCGCTTTCCTTGACAGGAGCGCAAGGCTGACATAATAATTAATGTACGCACGAGAGACTGTCACCGATTCGTGCCATGCATTCCGTTGAGATAAGCCGCACACTGTTCGGCGCATCGCTCGCCATCGATGCCGGCCGAAACGATGCCACCGGCATAGCCAGCACCTTCGCCGCAAGGGAATAGCCCCTTCAGTCGTATGTGCATGAGGTTATCCTCATTGCGTAGGATACGGACTGGTGCCGAAGTACGTGTCTCAACGGCTATCAGTAGCGCTTCATTGGTGAGGAATCCATGACTCTGCCGTCCGAAAGTGCAGAATCCTTCTTGCAGTCGCTTGCCCAGGAACGTTGGCAGCCAGAAGTGCAAAGGCGAAGATATCAGTCCTGGTGCATAGGAGCTGGGAGGGAGGTCATAGCTCAGTCTGCCGTTCACGAAGTCTGCCATCCGCTGGGCGGGTGCCGTCTGCCTGCGGTTGCCCTGTAGCCAGCAGTCATGTTCGAGCCGTTCCTGGAAGCGGAGCATTTTCAGGTTTCCCTGTTCTTCCACATCCTCAGGCCGGAGTTCTACAACCATACCAGCATTAGACCACTGCCCCCCCCGATTAGACGGTGACATTCCGTTGACGACAATCTGCTCGTTGCCAGTGGCTGCGGGAATGACAAAGCCACCAGGACACATACAGAAGGAGTAGACCCCTCGTCCACCGACCTGGGTGACAAACGAATACTCCGCAGCAGGCAGATAGTTTCCCCTGCCCTTTGGGGAATGGTACTGTATCTGGTCGATGAGTGCTGAGGGATGTTCCAGACGTACGCCTACTGCAATGCCCTTAGGTTCTATCTCTATGTTGGTAGCGTCAAGATAGCGGTAGACATCACGCGCCGAGTGTCCTGTAGCCAGGATGACCGGGCCGAGGAACTCCTTTTGTCCGGCGATGACCCCCACCACGCTATCGCCCCTCAGCATAAATTGGGTCATGCGCGTCATGAAGTGTACCTCTCCGCCGCATCGCAGAATGGTGTTGCGCATGTTTTCGATGACCCGTGGCAGCCGGTCAGTGCCTATGTGGGGATGCGCATCGGCCAGGATGGCCGTAGACGCCCCATGCTGGCAGAACACATTGAGTATTTTCTCGACGTTTCCTCTCTTTTTGGAGCGCGTATAGAGTTTTCCGTCAGAATAAGCCCCTGCCCCACCCTCGCCAAAGCTATAGTTGCTTTCGGGGTCCACGTGCTGTGTCTTGGCTATCAGCGCCAAGTCACGCTTGCGCTGATGCACGTCCTTGCCCCGTTCTATGACGACAGGCCGCAGGCCCAGCTCTATGAGTCGCAGTGCAGCGAAAAGGCCGGCGGGTCCTGCGCCAACCACGATGACCTGTTGCGCCTCGCTGACATCATGATATACTGTCGGCACGAAGGCATCGTCGGCGGGCTGTTCGTTGACATACGCCCTTACCTTGAGGTTGATGAAGATATTTCGGTGGCGTGCGTCGATGCTCCTCCGGAGTATGCGTACGGCCCAGAGCGTACGCACGTCCAGGCCATACTCCTCCGCTATCCATGCTTTAAGTTTCTGCTCGTCAGCTGCGACATGAGGAGCGACGCGGAATTGATATTCGCTGACCATCGGCTATCCCTCGCCCTTTAGCTTCTCCCCGTCAAAGAGCTCGTTGATTTCCGCTATCTCGTCTTCGTCAAACCACTTCGACAGCCTGGCACGGGCATTCTTCTGAATATCAGGGTCTATATCCGTCCACACCTTTTTAAGCACGAAGACGAGCACGCCGAGGTCGTCGGCCAGTCCGGCGATGGGTATGGCATCGGGCACCACATCGAGCGGGCTGATGAGATAGCCCAGCGCACCGATTATCATGGCCTTGTTGGTGGCGCTGACCTTATCGCTCTGCAGCGTGTAGTAGAGTATCAGGGCCGCATACACCAGCTTGGCACCGGCACCTTTAGCGATGCGGGCAATTTTCTCCACAAAATCTCGCTTGGAGAACTTGCTGGAATAGTTCATAAAATCAGGTAGTTCCATATCTTTCGTTTTTTGATTATTGTCGGTTCATACTGTTTACTTCGGGCTGTTAAGCCTTATGACGCGAATGCCCAGGTGCGAGGGATGCTGCTGCAAGTAGCGCCGTAGCGTCATAGGTTCGTCGACCACCCGTTTGTGCAGCTGTGAGGCGTTCAGCAGGTGCAGGCCATCCTTGTGCCACACGGCAAATCCGAGGTGGGCAATCTCCAGGCCGGGCTTGTTGCACACGATGGCAATGATGTCGCCGTCATGAATCGTCTCTCTGAGCAGCGTCGTGTTGCCGATGGCTGCTTTGGGAACGTATCGCCGTTCCATGCCCGTGATAGTCTCTTCCTGCCTTCTGATGGCAGGGAGCAGGTCAGGGTGTTCCCTCAGAGCCTTATAGTGCTGCGGATGCTGGCTCATATAGCAGGCCGTGACCCGCTGGATAGCCGCAAACGGCGGATTGGGCCCTTGTATTTCTTTGACGATGGACATGCGCTCCTTGTCATCAATCCAATCAGAAAAGTAGTGCAGGCGCGAAGCATATCCGTTGCGTTTGCCCTGCCGGTAGCGCAGCGACTCCAGCAGCGCCAGGTAGTCGTGCCACGACGTGCGCTGCTGCTGCCTGCACAGCGTCAGTGCCACGACGGTCTCGACCAGTGTGGTGCAGTCCAGCGCCCGCGTGTTGACCACCAGCGGCTCGCCGTCGCCCACCTCCAGGGTATGTGCCACGTATGGCCGGCCCAGAAACTGGCGGGCGAACCACAGGGTACCGGCATCAGCAGGTGCCTGCTGCAACAAGCCGCAGACGGTCAGGCTGTCCTGTCGCTGGCAGACGAGCTGGGCGTTTGCCGCTGACGGCGACAATGCCAGCAGTGTTGTCAGCACGGCGACGTTGCACCACCTGTTCACCCTATTACCTATATAATAGCATATCTTCTCCATGTCCTTATGTGTTCATGTTGTTGCTTACTTCTTTCTATACGGTCGGCGAGGTCCGAAGTTCACACCCACGTAGACGTTCAGGTCGCCAAAGATGTTATTGGTGGCGAAGCGCGGCTTGTGGTAGTTGTAAGTGCGGAATATGGCCGAAGCCCCCGCATACCAGCGAGTATTGTTCCACACCAGTCCGAAGCGTCCGATGCCGTCGATATTGAAATTGCTGAAGTCGAAGCCTTCGGTGGTGGCACCCTCCTGTTCACTGTACGAGTTCTTATAGGCCAGGGCCATCGACAGGCTACCGCACAGCAGCCAGTTGCGTGCGAACACCCAGTTGTAGGCATAGCCCACCGAGGCACTGATGTCGCTATACTTGATAGTTTTGAAATTGAGGTTGCTGTCCACCTTTGCCGTAGGTCCGAGGTATTCTCTGACCAGCGCCGACAGCTTGTCGTAGTCGAAGTCGATGTGATTGTACAGATAGCCCAGTCCGGCCATCCACGAGCCACAGCTTATTTTCTGGCACGAGCTCTGGGCAAAGGCCGCCGGATAGGAGAAATGCCGGTAGTTGAAGATGTAGTACAGGTTGACACCCGTGATGCTCACCTTCAGTCCGTCGAACGACACGTCCTCCAGGGGTGAGGTGTCAATGCCCGCGCCGAGGTTCACGTCGCGGATAATGTAGTCATTCACCGTACGTCTGAAGAACACGTCAGCGCCGAAGCGTGCACTGTAGATGCTGGCGTCGAGCTCGAACTTTGGCGACCTGCCGAAGACATTGAGGCTCCGCAGGTCGATGGTGTATCCCAAGAATATCCAGCGCCAGCCGAAATAGGGGCCGAAGCGGATATCCATCTGTGGCGAGAAGGTCATCGACTGCCGGTCGGTGCCCGTGGTGCTCAGGCGGTAGCGGTCGTAGGTCATCACCGACTGCAGCATGAGCGCCCAGTTGTAATGCTGCGGTTCCACATAGGCAGTATCCTGGTCGCTAAACGATTCGACGAGCCGTTTCAGCCAGCTGCCGCGTCTGGGCTGTTGGGCCGTCAGCGAGTCAGGCGCGCCGGCGGCGGCCGGCATACAGCCCACGAGCAGGGCGAGCATCGCTGCCGTAGTCAGCAGCCGTTGCCATCCGTTACCCTTCGAGGTCGTGTTCACCGTTTCGCCCATGCGCTACTGTTATAATCGGGTCAGAATTTACCAAGAATGCGGTCTAGGGCCCAGTTGACCTGTGTGGCCGACACACTGGTGCTGTCGCAGAGACTGATGCCCTGCAGGTGCTCGATGACATTTTTCACCAGCGGTTCCTGGACGTATGTCGGGTTGGCTATGTCAAAGCTCTCCTCGCCCCGGCTGGTATGGAGCCGTATGGGCTGGAAGTCGAACACAGAGAAGCTGACGGAGCCACGGTCGCCTATCAGGTGTACACGGTCTTCGCGCGCCGACTCATGGGCCACGAAGCACCACGACCCCGACCCTGGCAGTCCGTTTTCAAACCTGAAGCAGGCACTGACCGTGTCTTCGGCCTCATAGAGCCGCCCGCGGTTGGCACAGATGCCTCGTGCCTCGACGATGACGCCGAAGAGCTGCTGCAGGAAGTCGAGCTGGTGTGGAGCCATGTCGTAGAAATAGCCGCCGCCGGCAATGTCAGGCATCACGCGCCACGGCAGCTGTCCGTCGGCCGCATAGTCGGCCTCGCGGGGCGGCACGGCAAAGCGCACCTGCACATTGACCACCTGGCCGATGACGTTGGTCTCCACCAGCTCACGCACCTTCGCAAAGTAAGGCAGCCGCCGGCGGTAATAGGCCACGAAGCAGGGTATGCCCGTCTGCTCGGCTATGCGGTTCACACGCACACAGTCCTCATAGGTCGATGCCAGGGGCTTTTCCACATACACGGGTTTGCCTGCCTTCATGGCCATGATGGCATAGGTGGCGTGGCTCGACGGTGGCGTGGCAATGTACACGGCGTTCACCTCGGCATCGTCTATCAGCTGCTGTGCGTCGGTGTACCACTTGGCAATGCCATGGCGTTGTGCATAGCCACGTGCCCGCTGCTCGTCGCGGCTCATGACGGCCACCACGCTCGACCCCTCGACCATGCTGAAGGCCGGGCCGCTTTTCTTCTCTACTACCTCACCGCATCCGATGAAGCCCCATTTGATGATTTTCATACGGGGGACAAAGGTACGAAGAAGCGAGGGAAAAACCAAATTTAAGCCCAATTTTTGCCACTTTTATTTGGTCATGTCCAAATAATTTGCGACCTTTGCCAACAATAAACAGACAAACACCATGACACCTGTCGCCAGATACCTTTCCGTGCTGTTGGCAACCATCCTGCTGGGCATGCTTGCCGGCTGCAATAGCACAACACCCCTCGCCAACGACAACGGGGACGAGCGTTACTTTGTCAACCTTACCGATGCCATACCCGATGCCATACTGGAGATACGCTACTACGGCACCTACAACTTCGTAGGTACCCGCATCGACGGCTACCGCCAGCCGACGGCTCTGCTCACCCGCCAGGCCGCCGACAGCCTGCGCGCCGTCAGCGACGACGTGAAGGCCCAGGGCTACAGGCTGAAAATCTACGACGCCTACCGTCCCCAGATGGCCGTCGACCACTTTGTGCGGTGGGCTGCCAATGTCGGCGACACGCTCATGCGCACCTATTTCTATCCGGACCTCGACAAATCAGTGCTGTTCGACCAAGAGTACATCATGGCCAAAAGCGGCCACACACGTGGCTCCACGATAGACCTGACACTGTTTGACATGCGCACGGAGAAGGAGCTGGACATGGGTGGCACCTTCGACTGGTTTGGTCCGGAGAGTCATCCCGACTTCTGCGGCAATCCCACAACGGGCGAATACACGGGCGACAACAGCAAAAGCCCGAAGGGTCGCAGCATCACCGAGCAGCAGTTTCGTCACCGCATGCTCCTGCGTCGAGCCATGCTGCGCCACGGTTTCAAGCCGTTAGACACCGAGTGGTGGCACTTCACCCTGCGCGACGAGCCTTTCCCCAACACCTATTTCAACATCCCGGTGGAGCAGTTGAAATAATCAATCAGGCACACTACCGTAAGCCATCTTCACCACACCAAGCATTTCTGTTACGCTTACTAAAAAGCGAGGACACTCCCCACATCTTCACCGACCTATTCGGATAGGATGTGGCGTACTTTCAATATGTAAGTGCGGCACATCCACCGTATAAGTGCGCCACCGCCTCAGTGCCAGTTTGGCCGTACCTCAGCGCCGGTTTGGCCGGTCCTCAGCACCGGCTTGGCCGGACCTCAGCGCCGGCTTGGCCGGACCTCAGCACCGGTTTGGCCGGACCTCAGCACCGGTTTGGCCGGACCTCGGAAATAGTCAGGCCTAACCTCAGTCAGCCGTTGAGATGACAGCAGTGCATGCCCCAACACTACAGTCACTTTGAGCGCACCGAATTGCAAAATCGTCAAAAGGAGTTGCAAAATCGTCAAAAACAGTTTCAAAATCGTCAAAAAGCAACTTTCTGCCCCTTCAGGGTACGAGGTATTGGAAAAATTTTCGTAACTTTGCATTCCTGAATCACGTATTTGATGTATAAACAATCCATTGCAGATGAAGAAAGTCTTTTTGGTATATGGCATAGCCTATTCGCTGTTGCTGATGTTGATGTTGGGACTTCAATATGCATATCCCAAACTTGAGCTTCATCTGCTGCTGAACTCCAACCACACGAGCTTTCAGGACACCTTCTTCACCTACTACTCCATGTTGGCAGAAGGTCCGCTATATGTGCTGGCACTATTGCCGCTGTTTTGGAAACAGATAAAGCTGACGCTGTTCTTCGCCCTTTGCGAACTGACAGGCGGCACAACCCTGCAGATACTGAAGCACATCATCAGCATGCCGCGCCCGGCCAGCGCCTTTGAAGACCACCCCGGCCTGGCGTTGCCACTGGTAGAGGGCATCGACCTGCACAGCAGCAACTCATTCCCTTCAGGCCATGCCTCCACGTTCTTCATCTTCTGCACATGTGCCGCGCTCTATCTGGCCTACCGCTACCAGCTGCAAAACGGAAAAGACCATAACACACGCTCACGCCTGATGTTCGACACCGCCCTGCTGCTGCTGTTAGTGATTGCCGCCCTGGGGGCCTACTCGCGCGTCTACCTGTCGCAACACTTCCTGTGCGATGTCTGCATGGGCAGCATCATCGGTTTCATAACCCCGTGCCTGATGTTTTACTTTGGCAAGGAAAAGATTCTGAAACTCAAGAAAAACACGCCGGCAAAACAATAAACGGCACACCCTTCGGCCGCGCCGGGATTATTCTTGCGGCCCTATTTTGTTTCCCACTCGCTGCGCTCAATAGTGAAGCCCTTGGCAGCGGCCTCCTGAGCGTATTTCTTCATGGTAGCCTGATAGGAGGTGATTAAGTCGCGATTAACAACATCTTCCTTTAATGCTTTCTGCACCTGACGACCGAATTTATCATACGCCTTCTGGTAGAATCCTGCATTGGCAGCACTGGCACCAGTAACTGCCTTACCCACTTGTTGTTCCTTTTCCGCAGATGTGGAAGCTTTTGGCCCAAGTACGAGCGAGGCACTGGCATTGGCCGCATATTGATTCAATACACGGGTGACATACTGTTTCAGCGTTGGTAACTTGGCAGCCGCTGCATCCAGTTCCTGTTTCTTCTCAGGGCTGAGTTTACGCTTTACTAAATGTGTGGATTTGTGACCTGGCTCTATCACATTGTCCAATATGGTCTGATTAGCGGCATGGATAAGGATAGGAGAAATTCCCCACATATTCCACTGGTCTTTACCACCTTGTTCGCCTTGGTCCTTGGCGGCTTTGGCATAGACGTATGCCTTTTCCATGTCTGGTTCCACACCGAGACCTATGAAATACATATTGGCCAAACCAGATTGAGAAAGGGCAAAACCGAGCTCTGCTGCTTTCTCATATCCAGGCATGGACTCTCTGTAAAATTGCATCGCCTCACTTACAGAATGTCCCTGTCCGCCATTGTTCTTATATTCATAACTACAACTGGCGTAACTGTGCCAAGCCGGTATAAAGCCAGCCTCAGCCGCCTGTTCCAGCCAACTGACGCCTGCCGCTTTGTCCTGTTCTCCAAGTTCTCCGGAAAACAACACCAATCCGAGGTCCGTCATTGCCGGGGGATATTTTCTGTCCGCCGCCTTTTTCAGATACTGCAAGGCAGCAGGCTTGTCGTCTTCCAAAGACTTGGCAAGATACGCACCATGCAGGTCTTTAGCTTCCTTGTCGAGTGTTCCTTTCAGCTCCTGCTCAAAGACATAGCATAGGCTTGTGGCGTTCATATAACAGTCGATTCCAGCAGCGATGCCCTCCATATAGCAGGTCAACGCATAGGCGGGGTCGGCATTGGTTCCCAGACCCATTTGCGTCAGTTGTGCATACCCGCCAATATACTTTTTATCCACCTCCTGTGCTTTCTCGAAATAAACGTAGGCAGAATCGAAATTTTGTGGTACCACCTTCCCTCTCTCGAAAAAAATACCCATCCTATTATAGGCAAAGCCGAGCAACTTGTCGTCTGGAGCCAATTCGCCAATAGCCTGGCGGTATAGCTTCAAAGCCTTGGCATCATCGAACAGCGCCTTGTTCTTTCCAAAGCCGTAGATGTCAGCGAAGTAGACACGCGCCTTACCCGCCTCCTCGGGGTGTTTCTCGATTACTAACTGCAAGGCTTTCTCGGCCTCCCCCACCTCTTTGTCGCCACTCTTTTCATGTCCCGTCACTTTTCGGACGGCCTTAAGCAGCTTTTTCAATTCCTTACTGTCTTCTGCCTGGATGCCCAAACCGATGGTAAGGCACATCAGGGCAATTAAAATTCGTTTTGCGTTCATAGTCTTATCGGTTTAAGTAAATGTTTGTTATTTTATTTCTCGTATCAGCATGCCTGGATAGAAAGTGCCTCCGCTGGTCTTGCGGAAAGTCGTCCTGCCCAAATCCGCCCCCCGTGCCTTCTCCTCGCTAGCCATGAAGCGGTTGTCCCATATCTTTCCCTTTTCTGGCACGATTGTTCCCACGCGTTTATAGACGGTACGTCCCTTGTCATCCTGGCGCATTTCCAACACCTCGTACTTGGATTTCTCTGTCATACCCTCTTTGAGGCCGATGGGTGCCGTAATGGGGTCGGTCTGTGTGAGAGGCACCTTCACTTTGAACACGTCAAAGTTACGCTGCAGGTTGGCCACGTTCTCGTCGAGTGCCCGCTGACAGGCTTTACGCACCATCAGTAGCGGTTCTTCTTCCTTAATGCCCAAGAAAGAGGTTCTGCTGCCACTGCTCTCCTGCTCACCTATATATTCTAACCGGTAGGAGCCCCGCAGGCGCTCGAAATTGTTGAGACGCACCGCATCGTTATCTCTATCTGTATAGACATCTTGGTAAAACGAGGAGGCAACCTCATCATTCCACACCAGGCGATAAAGATAGGAATGAATCTTCACTTTGAAGCCCTTGTATGACTCTGCCATTTCCGCCAAATCATTGAAAGACTCTTGGATAGATTTCTGGTTGGTATTCGTGTTATATCTTGCATTTCCGTTTTTCGCGTTCTCCCTTTCCTGGGCATCGTGCATTCCTTGTCCAAATGCTCCCACAATCTTAAGGATAAGCCCGATGGTGGCAGAACCCTTGGAACGGTCGATATATCGGATATCGTTTACTAAGACGAAGGTGTTGCCTATCAAGTCCTCACCAGCATCCTCCAGCAGGGCAATGCCCCGCTGGGAGCGGTTAGCCAGTTCGAGGTCAAATTCGTTGGCATTGTATAGTCCGCGCTCTTTGAGCAGTTGCATATCGCACTGCCCGGTCAGAATGTCACGGTCGAACCACTTGCCCACCAAACGACTGGCAATCTGATTGCGGTTGAGGAATTCGGTAACACCTGCGTTGTCCTTCAGTTTCTTTTCGCTGACGGAGACGACCTTTACACTTAAATCGTGGTCATTATATTTATCCGGCACAGGCATGTCAATAAACACCTTGCTAATGTCATCGGCAAACTTCTGCTTGTCGTGCTTGAGCATCAGGCTGTAGATGGAACTGCGGCGGTACTTCGTGCCGTCTTGGGCCATTGCCAGCTGACAAAGCGACAAAAGAATGAGCCATATCAATGCTTTCTTACTCATAACTTCTTCTATTTTAGTAGTCCCACAAGTCGTCTGGTATCCTCTCGGTGAGCGCATGGCTGTTAAGTTCACGATTCTCATATACCATCAGACGATGGAACACGATGGGCGTAAGTTGCGTGATTCCATCACGCTTGACGCGTTCGAGCATGTTGAGAACAGCCTCATCGCTATCCACCTTGGCAGGTATTAGAAGGGTTCCCTTAGCATCGACACACCCCCACAGGTTGTTGGAGCATACGATGCTGTTGCCATCAGTGTCGAACAATACGGCACCATAGCCCGGCAGATGCGACAACTGCTGGGTCTTCAAGTCAAATCGGCTATACAAGGAGTCCTTTGCCACCCACACAGATTCTAATTCACCGTTTCTGAAAGGATTATAGAGAATATCCGCCCATTTGACGGGTACGAGCAGTTTCCCTTGATGGTCGATTAAACCGAAACGGAACCCCTCAGCAGCAATCTCTCCGACATAGGCATAGCCCTTATAGAAAGGCTGTGTGATTTCATAGCTGAAGGGGATGACCTTATTTCCTTGCAGGTCAACATAGCCCCACTCCTCGTTTTGCATCGCGTTCCACAGTCCTTCGCTGACAGTTTTGCCCCCGTCTTCGTATTTGCAGGGCACGCACTCTTTCAGCAGAGAGTCGAGCACACCCCACAAGCCCTGCCTGCATACCACGTAGTGACCCTCCTGCAGTGCTCCTACAAACTCATAGTCTGGGGTACACTTCTTTCCTTGGTGGTCAATGAAATAGTTCTTTTTGGCGCGCTCGTTGACAAGGGCATAGCCACTGTAGAAGGGATGGTATTGAATGCCTGGGGGCGACGGCAACTCGATGGCCTTACCTGCGGCTGTGTCATAGAGCTTCCAGATTAGCCGTTTGTCGGCTTTGCGCTCGCCCTGGCCAACAACCATGTTGTCCGCCAATGGGTAGCATTGCTTCATAATGCCTTCGGGCATCAGCTCCTTACCATCATAGTCGATAATGCCCATCGTGGCTGATGGGGTGTGCAGGCGATGGCCATAAATGACATAATCCCCTAGATTAATGGCATCACAGTCGGCAGGCAACACCTCGCGTCCCTGCGAATCTATCAGCCCCACCTTTCCCTTGAACTCTACGCGATAGACGCTATGCGTGCCAATAAGGTCGATGCCTCCATAAATCAGCCCACGGCCTAATGGTTTTCCACTCATGTCGATGAGTCCGCAGCGGTCTTTCTTTTCTACGGCTGCACTGCCATCCACAAATGGCGACACTTCATCGTATTCACAAGCTATGACGATGTTTCCATCATCATCAGCATACCCCCATTTCCCCGTAGCGTCGCTTTGGGGTGTGAGTGTCTGACCGCCAGCAGCCACTAAAAACATGGTCTGCATGACCCCTACCAACAGTCCTTTTCTCATATTGTCACTTTACAAAGGTAAAAGTTGGGTTCGACTCCTTCTGATTCTTGGCAAAGGTAATGGCCACCTCCCTGGCAGCATTGATACGCTGCTGTTCCAGGCTGACACCGTCCTCATAGATTTTCAGCCCGATATTCCACGGGGTGTTTTTCTCGGCCTTCGCCTTTATCTCCCGCATCAGTTCGCCTGCTGCTGCATAACTATTGGACTCCGGGTCAATCTGAGCCAACAGGCTGGCGGCTTCAATGGCAGCCTCGCTGTCGGTCCGTGCGCCCCAGATAGTCTGAGCCTTGGTCAGCAGCTTCATTCCCTCCAGGTTAACACGTGCCTGCCACACCTCCTCCATCAGCTTCAGCACTGACGCATAGTTGTTTGTACACTCAGGAACTCTGGCCAACAGACAGAGTGCCTCATCATATTTGCGCGTCTGTTTCAGCATTTCCGCTTTTGCAAGCGTTCGTTCTAGATTGGCATTGTAATGTTCAATGATACGGTCTTTCGCCTCGTAGATGAAATGCTTCAACTCCTGATTCCGGGGCGAGAGCCGCTTCACGGCATCACTGAAGGCTGCGGCCTCAGTGGTTCCTACGCCATCCATGTCTGTTGAATACGTAGAGAACACAACGCCGTCTTCGACGTTCAGGACCTCCAGCGTCAGCATGAGCTGATAGACCACCTGTTTGGGAGGACCGGGGGTGACCGATTTTCCCATCACTTCAAACGATGGAACCAGTGCGAACGGATGGAAATCAAACGAGCCGGACACGCCATTAGCCGACAGCAGCTGCCTCAACTTGTTGCCAACCATACGCTGCGTGGAGTTAGGTACTGGCTGAACAGCCGTCTTGAACGCCACAGCTATCGGCATCTCACAGTCTTGCGCCCATAAGCCCGGCAATGCCATACACATTATGAGTAACAGGGATAATAACTTCTGCATCTCTTATTCCTTTTCATTACTATTTCTCGCCAACTATCAACAGGCAACGGCCCAAGCCACGATTGACAACCTTGCAGGTGATATTATAAGGAGCATTCTTCAAGAAATTGCGCAGCTGGCGTGCAAAGGCATCGGCATCCATTGCCATGCCATTAGGACGATAGATGGGTATCCGTACTTGGTCAAACAGCAGATAATTCTCCGTGCCGTCACTCTTGCTGTAGCGATGTTCTACGCTGTTGTCGTGCATCCATTCATCTATCACCTCGGCCAATTCTTTTCCGCCATATTCCGTTTCAAAATCAAGGTCTTGCCCATTGTCTGGAATCTGCAGCTCTATCACCACCTCACGGCCTTTGGCCAGCAAATCGTCAAAATGCTCACGCAGCTGGGTGGCAAAGGGGTCCATGTGGTTCTGCACGGCTTCCTCGAGCAGCACGGGAATCTCTGCCGAGAAAGATGGCGCACCAGTACCCTCGGCACCAGCCACCTGCTTATTGCTATAGGCATCGAGGCCGCGAAGATTGTAGGTGATGGAGCGTTTGGGGCCTGTCTTGTTCACCCCCCAGTCAACCTCTATGATAATATCTGCACGGGCTATGCGACGGAGTCGGTCGACAGGACTCTCGGCCAAGCCTGCCCCGGAGGTCTTGGTACGCAGCACACTGTTCTCCTGGCTGGTGCGCTCAATAGACTTCAATGTCTGCGACATATCCTGCAAGGGGAACCCCCGCTCGGCCATGAGGGTATTTATCTTGCCTATCACGGCCATCAGTTCACGACTCGTCTGCATGGCACGCTTATAGTCCGGATAAGTCACCTCCTCGCCCATCACCTCCATCGATGCCATACACCCATTCTCCGTACACCACACATCGCTTGGGACAACCATCAGTTTGGGAAGCTTTGCCTGTCCCAGCACAACAACAGCAAAGCCCAATAGCGCAACGACTGTAGAAACCGTTCTTCTCATCATATCCATCTATGCTTTTTGGTAGTTATTGTATTATCTTGTCTTTGAGCAGATGCTCACGTAGCTTGGGACACAGGACACGCACAGTAACGCTCCACCGAGTGCCAAGAGTGCTTTTGACCTGCTCGCGCGACTTCTTCTTATTCTCATCCTTCAAGGATACGAAGCGCTTGTACTTTCCCCCGTCGGCAAAGAACTTGTTGAAATAGTCAGCATAGCGCTCACGGGCATTCACCTCGGTAATCATCGGACGCATATTACAGCCATCCATTCCTTCCTTAATACCTTTAAACAGGACATCCCTGACGGCATTCTTCATGGCCTGCTCCACAGCATCCTTCTTCTTATTGCCAAATCCCCAGGCACGCAAGGTCTGCGTTCCGTCCTCCTCAACACCAAGACATTGCGTATCAAACCCTACACGAGCAGCATTGCCCACCTGTGCAGGGATGCTAAAAGGCATAAGTACAAACATCGTTGCGATAATTAATCTTCTCATAACGTTCTCGATTAAAAGCCACTACTCAGTTTCTTCACCACACCCGCTTTCTCCAAATCTTTGCGCAGTTGTGCCTTTGCTACATTCACAACACCAATTACGACGTACTGCTTGCCTTGCTTGACGGTTTGCAAAGAGCCGTCCACCATAGTGCCATAGGCTTCATAGCCTCCACCAATTTGAAAAAATGGTTGAAAGAAATCACTGTACTGCTGTTCTACCATTGCACTTCCTGCCAATGGCGGCTGCGACACACATCCCTGACCACCGCCATAGCCACGAAACAACACACCATGCACAGCACAGCGTTTCAAGACATCATCACCGATTTCCTTCTTGCTATCCACGACAACCCTTACTCTGACCAAGGAATAGCCCTGGGTTCCCGAACCGGCACAACTAATCTCATAACTGAGAGGCTTGTCCTTCTTCTTGGCATCTGCGTCCGTTACAAGACAAAAGACAAGCATGATTAAGCAGAGCCAATAGTTAGTTCTCATTATCTACAGTTTTACGTTAATAAGTAATGTTTCTACGTTTGCAAAGATAGTAATTTTTTCTCTTTCATACAAACGGGGAAAACCAGCAAACACCAACAAGAAGGAAGATACGTTAGTTAAGCTGACAAATAATTGTGGTAACAGGGAAAAAATTTTCCAATACACCCGTCTGATAGAATACCCCTGTCACCGAATAAAACAAGTTAGAGAGGCTCGCCTTTCGACTTACCTCTCTACCCTCTTTGTGATTCCGGCGGGATTCAAACCCACAACCTTCTGATCCGTAGTCAGATGCTCTATTCAGTTGAGCTACGGAACCATCCGTATTTCTGATTTGCGGGTGCAAAGGTACGGACTTTTTCTGTAACCGCCAAACTTTTGGGCAACTTTTTTCGGAAAATCTTGCCAAAGCAGGCTTTTATAGAGTCAACCAGCAAGTGCAAGTTTGTTGCAAAGTTAGGCAAAATGTTTGAAAAAGACCTCATTTGGGGTAAGGAAATTTAGTTTTTCCCTTGGTCTTCTGTTGATTTTTGCCTG
>Ga0310691_10004574_pt1 | contig 15485 bp, 8 predicted proteins | sample 176DNAGHGlowgp2_FD_203887 | JGI IMG/M metagenome (GOLD analysis project Ga0310691, IMG submission 203887) | Sheep rumen microbial communities from Palmerston North, Manawatu-Wanganui, New Zealand - 1766 DNA GHGlow gp2 (v2) (version 2) | ecosystem: Host-associated > Mammals > Digestive system >...
CATCACAACTTAAGATAAAAGAAGAAAATATTATAAAGGAATCTTTAGATACTTTAAGTAGTAATTATAAGTCTAAATATATAGATATTACTTACTACTATGAAGGAAGTAAAGAAGATGAATCTAAAAAGCAAGAAGAAATAAAAAAATTAGAAGCATCTATTGAAAGAAGAGAAAAATTATTAAGTAATGAAAATTATGTAAGTAAAGCACCAGCTAATATAGTAGAAGCAGATAGAATTAAACTTGCTGAAGAAAAGGAAAAACTTGCTATTTTAAAGGGTGAATAAAAAAGAAAAAAATGCTAAGTAGCATTTTTCTTTTTATTTTGATATACTTATATAGAATAAGGAGTGAGTAATTATGGTATGCAAGAAATGCGGTACTATAAATAATGATAGCGATAAATTTTGTAAAGAGTGTGGAGAAAGCTTAGAAACAATAGAACAAGATGTTATTAACTTATATGATGATAATGTAAAAGTTGATGAAAAAGAATCTAATTCTGGTAAATTAAAAATATTTATTGGAATAGTACTTATTTTAGTTATAGTAGCATCAATAATATTGGTTATAAGTAATATAAATAAAAAAGATGAAAATATTACTGAATCTAATAGTAATATAGAAAGTAACGTTAATAGTAATATAGAAAGTAATGAAGTACCTGTTAATAGTAATGTTAATTCTAATATAACAATTCCTGTAAGTGAAAAAATAAGTGCTGAAGACTTGAAGAGAATTAATGGAAATAAAGTATTATTAAATGGATATTTAATAGAAGTTCCAGCTGGATATATAGTAAATTCAGTTAATCCAACATTACAATTAATAAGTAAAAATCAACATGATTTAGCTGTAATTACAATAGATACATCAAACTATAATATGATTAAAAATTCACCAGTAGCAATTGAAAACTATGTTACTGAAAATGGTATGGTAAGTAATAATATTAGAACTAGTGTATATAATGGGGTAGAATTTACTACTGCTGAAATAAATAGTGGTGGTAAAAATATGATATTAGGGTATGCTAAAATAGATAATCAACATGTATTTGGTATAATGGTAGCAAACATTGATTATACTATTGACTATGTACAATTTAATACATTTGCTACAGTAGTAAAAAACATAAAAAAAGCTTAGAAATTCTTATAGAATTTCTTTTTTTGTCTATTATAAAATGTTATAATATATATAGGTGATACAATGGAAAATATAATCAAAAGAATGGATGAGTTAATAGATATTATTAATAAAGCAAGTTATGAATATTATGTAGAAGATAAGCCTACTATAACTGACCAAGAATATGATGATTATTATACTGAATTACAAAGATTAGAAAATAAATATCCTGAACTTAAAAGAGTTGATTCACCAACTGTAAGAGTAGGTGGAAATGCTATTGATAAGTTTAATAAAGTTGAACATAAATCTCCTATGTTATCTTTTGATGATATATTTAATGAAGATGAAATAGTAGAGTTTGATGAAAGAATTAAGAAAACAATAGAAAATCCTACTTATACATTAGAACCTAAAATGGATGGATTATCAGGTTCTTTAATATATGAAAAAGGTATATTAGTTAGAGCAGCAACAAGAGGTGATGGTGTTATAGGAGAAGATATAACTATAAATGCTAAAACAATAAGAACTATACCTTTAAGATTAACTAAAGAAATAGATATAGAAGTTCGCGGTGAAATATACATGACTTTTGAGTCATTTGATAAAGCAAATAAAGAAAGAGAAAAAAATGGAGAAAACTTATTTGCTAATCCAAGAAATGCTGCAGCAGGATCAATAAGACAATTAGATAGTAAGATTACTGCAAAAAGAGGATTAGACTTTTTAGCATACTTTATACCTAATCCAGAAGATTATGGAATCAAAAGACAAGCTGAAACTGTAGAATTTTTAAAAGAACTTGGTTTCAAAACCAATTATAATTTAAATGGTTTTGCACATAATCCTAAAGAAATATATGAATATATAGAAGAGTTAGGTAAAAAACGTGAAAGTCTACCATTTCCAATTGATGGAGTAGTACTTAAAGTAGATAGTTTAGCTGATGAAAAAAAATTAGGTATTACATCACGTGTACCTAGATGGGGAATAGCATATAAATTTCCAGCAGAAGAAGTATTAACTAAATTAACTAATATTGAGTTTTGTGTAGGTAGAACTGGTAAAATCACACCACGTGCTGATTTAACACCAGTTCATGTTGCAGGGTCAATAATAAGTAGTGTTACATTACATAATGAAGATTATATTAAAGAAAAGGAAATTAAGATAGGAGATATAGTATCTATACATAAGGCTGGAGATGTTATACCTGAGGTAGTAGAAGTAAAAAAAGAACGTAGAAATGGTTCTGAAATTGATTTTAAGATGGTTGACACTTGCCCAATTTGTGGGTCTACATTAGTACGTAAAGAAACAGAGGCTGCATGGTTCTGTTTAAATGAAAAATGTGATGCTAGAAAAATAGAAGGATTAATTCATTTCGCTAGCAGAGATGCTATGTATTTAGATGGTTTTGGTGAAAATATTATAGAGGATTTCTATAATATGGGATATTTACATAGTATAGATGAATATTATACACTTTATGAACATAAAGAAGAGTTAAAAGAATTAGAAGGATTTGGAGAAAAAAGTATTCAAAATTTATTGAATGCTATTGAAAATAGTAAAGAAAATTCTTTAGAAAAATTATTGTTTGGTTTAGGAATTAGACATGTTGGAAAGAAAACAGCTAAGATTTTAGCATCTACTTATCAAAATATGGATAATCTAATGAAAGCTGATTATGATTCATTATGTTTAGTTGGTGATATAGGGGATATAATTGCTAAAAGTGTTATAGATTATTTTGGTAATGAAGAAAATATTGTATTAATTAATAAACTTAAAGCATATAATGTTAATATGGAATATAAGGGTGTACAAAAACAACTTAATGACTTATTTAATGGTAAGACATTTGTTTTAACTGGTACACTTAATATGGCTCGTAATGAAGCTAAGGATTTAATTGAGTTAAAAGGTGGTAAGGTAACTGGTAGTGTTACTAGTAAAACAGATGTAGTAGTTGTTGGTGAAAATCCTGGAAGTAAATATGATAAGGCAGTTTCGTTAGGAATTACTATATGGAATGAAGAAATGTTTATAAATAATATAAATATGTGATATTATATTATTTAGTATTAATTCAATTTGAAAGAAGAGGACAATATGCAAGAATGGCTAAAGTTTAAGGGTAAAAAGTGGCAACAAATTATTGATGTAGATGATTTTATACTAAATAACTATAAAGAATATAAAGGCTCATCAGATTTTTTAAAAGGAATGAGTAGAAGAACTAATAAAGTATGGGCTAGATGTGAAAAACTAATTGAGAAAGAAAGTACAATTAGTATATTAGATATTGAAGATAGTTATTTTTCAGGTATAGATAATTTTGAAAATGGATATATAGATAAGAAAAGTGAAGTAATAGTTGGACTACAAACCGATGAACCACTTAAAGTTTTTGTGAACCCTTTTATTTGCTTAGACTCTTCTTTGCAAGTTGTAAAAAATAATGGATATAGATTTGATAAAGATACAGTAAATAGATTTAAAGATTTCTCAGTAAGTGTTGAAGATATAATAGAAGATACGTATACTGAGGATATAAAAAAATTTAGAAGATTACATGTAATCGAGGGATTACCAGATAATTATGGTAGAGGATTTATAGTAAGTGATTATAGAAGAATAGCTTTATATGGTGTGGATTTCTTAATTGCTAAAAAATTACATGACTTAGATAGATTAAAAAAGGATATAAATTATTCAATTATAAGAACAAGAGAAGAAGTTGTAAAACAAATAAATGCTTTAAATGATTTAAAAAGTATGGCTTCTCGTTATGGTTATAATATATCAAGACCTGCTAAAAATGCTCGTGAAGCATTACAATGGTTATACTTTGGATTTTTAGCAGCAGTAAAAGAAAATAATGGTGCTTCAATTCCAACAGGTAATAATAGTCCTTTTATTGATATATATATAGAAAGAGATATAGAAAATGGAATATTAACTGAGGAATTAGCTCAAGAATTAATAGACCAGTTTGTAATTAAACTTAGAATGGTAAGATTTATTAGAACACCTATGTTTAATGATTATTTTATGGGAAAGACTCCAATAATAACTGAAACAATAGGTGGGGTATATAATAATCAATCATTAATTACTAAAACAGCATATCGTTTTCTAAACAGTATAGAAAATTTAGATGTAGATTCTATTCCTAATTTCTCTATATTATGGTCTAATTATTTACCAGATAATTTTAAAATATATTGTTCTAAAATAATGTTAGAACATAATGTATTAGAATTTTTAAATGATGATTTAACTGTAAGTAGTGCTGTAACTGGTACATCTGGTAAATCTAAAATAGGAAAACAAATAGATTATTATGGTGGTAATTGTAATTTAGCTAAAGCATTACTTTATTCAATTAATGGTGGTTTAGATGAATTAACTGGTGAACCAGTTATTGAAGGAGTAGAACCAATTAGTACTAGTAATTTAGAATATTCTAAAATAGCAAAAAATTTAACTATAGTATTAAAGAAAATGATAGATATACAAAGTGATTATGCTAATATAGTTCATTATATACAAGATAAGTATTCTTATGAATCTATACAAATGGCTTTAAATGATACAGTAGTTGAAAGATATATAACATTTGGTATTACAGGATTATCAACATTAGTAGACTCTTTATCTGCTATTAGATATTCTAATGTACTTGTAAAAAGAGATGAAAATGGTTTAAGTACTGATTTTCAGTCTCAAGATAAATTTCCAAGATTTGGAAATGATTTAGATGAAGTAGATAAAATAGCATCAGATATAGTTAAATTATATTATAAGATATTATCAACAAAATCATTCTATAGAAATGCTAAGGTAAAGCTTGGTATTGATAGTAATGGTATGAATGTTATATATGGAAAGAATACTGGAGCTACTCCTGATGGTAGATTCAAATTAGTTGCTCTACCATCTGCTGCTAATCCAACAAGTAATGTAGATAATAGTGGATTATTCGCATCACTTAAGAGTATACTTAAACTACCAAGTAAGGTTTGTACTAATGGTATTGTTACTACAGTTAATATTACACCAGGAGCTTTAGGTTCAAAGAAAACTGAGTCTGTAGAAAATATTATTTCAATCTTAGATAATTATTTCGAAAATGGTGGTAACCATTTAGAGTTAAACATTTTAGAAAAAAATGAAATGTTACAAGCATTTAATAATGGAAATAAATATTCAAATTTTGTTATTAGAAATAGTGGATGTGCTATTAAATATTGCAATTTAACTAGTGATCAACAAGATAGTTTAGTAGATAGAACATATCATAAGGTATTATAGTATGAGTAAAATATTAGAAATTAATCCTATGAGTCTTAATTCTGGACCAGGATTTAGAGTAGAAGTAATATTATCGAATAATGATGAAGGGGTTGAATTAACCCCTAATCAGTTAGTAGATAGAATTAGAAAGTTTAGACCATATATTGAACTTAATAGTGGTGGAGTAACTTTTAAAGGTGATAATATATTTTCACAAAGTAAATTCTTAGATGAAGTATTTAACATATGTCATAAAGCTGGTTTTAAAACTTGTATTATGTGTAATGCTAATAATTATAATGGAGAAAATATATTTAATCATATTGATATAGTTATTCTATCTATAACTGGTTTACCAGTTTACAATTATAATAATTTAACTGATATTGATTTTGATAATATAGAAAAATTTTTAAAACAAGTTAATAAAAAGAATATACCATTATATATAAATCAAGAGATTTATAAAGGTATAAATGATAATTTAAATTATATAAATGAATTAAAAAAATATTTAAAGGTATATCAAAATATTAAACAAATTGATATAATAGGTAATATAGAGGAAGAATCATTAGATGAACTAAGAAAAGTACTTAATGAGGTGTAAAGATGATAAAAAAATATAAAAAAATATCTATGTTGTACTATTTAATTACAGCATTTATACTATTTAATATTGATAAAGTTCACGTATTAGCTAAAGAAACTGATATATCTTATGTTAAGTGTGGTACTTCAACTGGTATTCCAAAACCAGTTCCTCAGTTAACAACATTAGCATTTACTTTCTTAACGGTAGCAGCTCCTTTGGTATTAGTAGCGTTTTCAATTATAACATTGATTAAAGCAATAGCTAGTTCAAAAGAAGAAGATGTATCTAAAGCTAAGAGTAAGTTGATGCAAAAGTTAATTATTACAGCTATTATATTTTTAGCTGCTCCAATTGTTAAATTTACTATTAACAGAATAGCAACAGCTTCATCGGATAAAAATACATTTTCTAAATGTATGAATTGTTTTTTATATTACTCTACAAAAAACTGTCCTTATGATTCTAATGGTTCAGGTAATGAGGTAACAAGTAATACTATTATTCCAGATGATCCAGTGTTAAGTAGAGGAGATTCTAATATAGTTTCAAATAGAAATACTATTAGTAGTATTCATAGTGGAAGCGTTTCAAATGCTCCAAAAGAAAATGCTATATTAGTTGGAGATTCTAAAACAGTTGGTTTATGTGGATGGAGTTCATCAAGATTATATAATCTTGAACCATGTAGAAACTATGTAGCAGTTGCTCAAGGTGGTATGGGAAGCGGATGGTTTGATTCAACAGCTGTTCATTCTATAGACACTGCAGTTAGTGATAAAAAATATAATATAATTATATTAATGGGTACAAATGATACTTCTAATATAGATAATGCGGTTAATACATATTCTACTATTATAAAAAATAAAGCATCAGGAGATTGGGGAGATGATACAATTATATTTGTATCAGTAACACCAGTTGGACCTGTTATAGGTGGAGGAATGCATATTACTCAAGATGGAGTAAATTTATTTAATCAAAAAATAAAATCTAGTATTGAAAGCATGGGTAAGAGTAATGTTAAATACTGTGACATAGTAACAGGTGTAAATTATCAAAATGATATAGGTAGTGATGGAGTTCACTATAAAAATTATGATAATGTATATCAAAATATTATTGATAAATGTTTATAAAAAAAGACATATTCTAATATGTCTTTTTTTATGTTATAATTTTTCTAGGTGATTTTTATGAAAAAAACAGTTACAGTTGATGGAAATGAGGCATGTAGTTATACTTCATATATGTTTACTGAAGTTGCTGGAATATATCCAATAACTCCATCTAGTCCTATGGCAGAACATGTTGATGAAGAAAGCTCAAATAGAATTAATTTATTTGGAGAACAAGTAAAAGTAGTTGAGATGCAAAGTGAAGGAGGAGCCGCTGGATTTGTTCACGGTTCCTTAAAAGCAGGTTGTTTAACAACAACTTATACTGCAAGTCAAGGTTTACTTTTAATGATTCCAAATATGTATAAAATTGCAGGTGAAATGTTACCAGGAGTAATCCATGTAGCAGCACGTGCTTTATCAACTCATGCTCTATCTATTTTTGGTGATCATCAAGATATATATGCTTGTCGTTCAACTGGCTTTGCTATGCTAGCCAGTTCATCAGTACAAGACTGTGCATATTTATCTGCAGTAGCACACCTTTCAAGTATAAAAGCTAGTTTACCATTTATGCATTTTTTTGATGGATTTAGAACTAGTCATGAAATACAAAAGATAGAGGTATTACAAGCTGTAGATTATGCAGATATGTTAGATGAAAAAGCTGTTAATAGATTTAGAAGAAGAGCATTAAATCCTCATAATCCAAAAACTCATGGTACTGCCCAAAATGAAGATATTTATTTTCAAACTACTGAAGCTAGAAATATATATTATAATCTACTTCCTGATGTAGTTAATGAATATATGATTAAAATAAATGAAAAAGCAGGTACTGATTATAAACCATTTAATTATTATGGTGATACTAACGCTACTAAGGTTATAGTAGCAATGGGTTCTGTATGTGATACTGTAAAAGAAGTTATAGATAATGTACCAGGTACTGGTTTAATAGAAGTACATTTATATAGACCATTTAGTACTAAGTATTTATTTAATGTACTACCTGAAAGTGTTAAAAAAATTGCAGTTTTAGATAGAACTAAAGAACATGGTAGTAATGGTGAACCATTATATCTAGATATAGTAGCAGCTTTAAAAGATAGAGATATTACTATTGTTGGTGGTAGATATGGTCTTGCTAGTAAAAATACTACACCAAGTGATATTAATGCTGTATTTGATATGTTAGATAATCCTATTAATAACTTTACTATAGGTATTGTAGATGATGTTACTAAATTAAGCTTAGAACCAAAAGAAATAGAAACTACTAAACATCATGAATGGTTATTCTATGGATATGGTTCTGATGGTATGGTTAGTGCATCTAAATCAATTATTAAATTAATAGGTAATAATACAGATAATAATGTACAAGGATATTTCCAATATGATTCTAAGAAGAGTGGAGGAGTTACTTGTTCACATTTAAGATTTAGTAGTGAAAAGATTAGAGCACCTTATTATGTTTCTAAACCTGAATTAGTAGTTATTACTAAAGATAGTTATTTAGAAGAATATGATTTACTTTCTGATATAGAGGAAGGTGCTACTGTAATAATTAATACAATTCATGATGAAGAAAAAGTAAATAGAATGATTAATTATAATCTAAAAAAACTATTACTTAAGAAGAATTGTAAAGTATATATAATAAATGCTTATGATTTAGCTAATCAAGTAGGACTTAAAGGAAAGATTAGTACTATAATGGAAAGTGCTATTATGTATATGACTGATATAATGGATTATGAATTATCATTAGATAAGATGAAAGAAAGTATTGAGAAAAAATTCTCTAAAAAAGGAGAAAGTGTTGTTAATGCAAACTTAGAAGCTATTACTTTAGCATCAACTAATATACATGAGATAACACTAGATACTAAAGCATTTGATGATGAAGAAAAAGAGTTATCTGTTGTTGAAACTATTATGAAGAGAAAAGGTGATACTTTAAAAACTTCTGACTTCTTAAAGAGAGCTGATGGTGTATTTGAACCTGGTACAGCTGCAACAGAAAGAAGATATATATCTGATATTGCTCCTGATTGGATAAGTATGAATTGTACAAATTGTAATACATGTTCACTATATTGTCCACATGGAGTAATAAGACCATTTATATTAGATGAAGAAGAGTATGATAGTGCTCCAAGAAGTATTAAAGAAAGATGTGTAAAAGCAATTGGAATGAATTATTATTTCATAATAAGTGCATCAGTAGCTGATTGTACAGGTTGTGGAATATGTGTTAGAAATTGTAATGGTATGAAAGGTAATAAAGCACTTGTTATGGATAGATTAGATCCAAACGAACAAGAAGTATTTGATTATCTTGATAAGAATATTAGTGAAAAACATCTTGATAATATATTTACAGTAAAGAATAGTCAATTTAACAAACCTAAATTTGCATTCTCAGGAGCATGTGCTGGATGTGGTGAAACTCCATATATTAAATTATTAACTCAATTATTTGGTAAACATATGATAATAGCTAATGCTACTGGATGTTCATCTATTTATGGAGGTAGTGCTCCATCAACACCATACACACTTCCTTGGGCAAGTAGTTTATTTGAAGATAATGCTGAATACGGATATGGTATGTTAATTGCTAATAATATGATGAAAACTAAAGTAGCTCATATTATGGAAAATAATATGGATAATGAAAATGCAGAGTTATTTAATAAATGGTTAGAAAATCCTAATAGTTATGAAGTAACAAAAGAGGTTTATGATAACTTAACAGAAAATATTCCAGAAGAATTAGCATCTATAAAAGATTATATTACTGCACGTAATATATGGTGTATAGGTGGAGATGGATGGGCATACGATATAGGTTTTAGTGGTATTGACCACGTGTTAGCTAGTAATGACAATATAAAAATATTAGTACTAGATTCACAAGTATATTCTAATACTGGTGGACAATCTTCTAAATCAAGTCCAAAAGGTGCTATTGCATCATTTGCATCATCTGGTAAAAAGACTAATAAGAAAGATTTAGCACGTATAGCAATGTCTTATCCACATGCTTATGTAGCACAAGTTTCATTAGGAGCAAATCCAATGCAAACAATTAAGGCATTTAAAGAGGCTAATGAATATAATGGACCTGCAATAATAATAGCATATACTCCTTGTATATCTCATGGTATAAAGGGGGGTATGGAAAGAAGTATAGATATGGAAAAATTAGCAACAGCATCAGGATACTTCTTAACATTTAGAAGACATCCAGAAAATGGGTTTACATTAGATAGTAAAAATATTGATTTTGAAAAATATGATGAATTTTTAAATAGTCAAACAAGATTTAATATGTTAAAAACTATAAACCCTGAAAGAGCAGATGAATTATTAGAAGCAAATAAGGATAATGCTATTAGAACATACAATTATTATGAAGAATTAAGTAAAAAAGAATGTGAAAAAGATGTTTAATAACATCTTTTTTATTATAAAATATTGAATAATAGGTAATTTTTTTGTTATAATTTAGTGTGAGAGATAAGATAATTATGTATTATCTGTTATATAAAACGATATGGAGGAAGCAAATGAAATTAATAGTAGGATGCGATGCAGATGGAATATTAACAAATTTATCTGATTTTAATTTAAGAGAAGGTGCTAAAGTATATAAACAAGAGTTAATAGACCCAAATGCATATGATATGAGGGAAATGTTTGCAAACTTAAAACCGGTAAAATTAATTCCTAAAGTAGTAGTAACTGCTAAAGCTTTTGGAATATTCAAAAGATATTGTAAGGAAGAACCTCCAAGAGAGGGTGTAGCTGAAACAATTGAGGAATTATCTAATGATGGATGTGAATTCCATTCAATTACTGCAAGAAAGTTTGCGACTAATCCAGTATTAGGTAAATTATCAAGAAGTTGGTTTACTAATTGGTTAAAAAAGTTTAATATTAAATTTTCTTCAATACAATTTTGTTCTGAATCTGATGAAAAAGATAGAACAGCTTTAGAAAAATATATGGCATGTAGAAAATTAGGTGTAGATGTAATGATAGAAGACAAGCCTGATGTAGCACTTTATTTAGCTACACATGGTATTAAAGTAATTATGGTAAATGCACCATATAATTTAACTACAGAACACGAAAATATAATACATGTTGATAATTGGATAGAGGTTAAAGAACATTTAAAAAAATTAAAAAAAGAAAAAGAAGAAAAAGGAGAATCAACTTTTGAAAAACAAGAAAGAGATGTTATAGCAGGTTATTCTGATACTGAAAAAAGAGAATATTTTGCTTCCTATCAAAATCATTTAAAGAATTTAGAAGTAAATAAAGAAGCTTTTAAAAAAGGAGATAGAAAATTTAAGTTATTATATTCTATGTTAAAACTTCCAGTAAAAGCATTCTTTAGAGTAAAAGTATTTGGTAAAGAAAATGTTCCTTATCAAAACGGATTTATATTAGCATCTAATCATACTGATAGTACAGATCAATATAGATTAGGACTAGCTTTAGGTAATAGACCTTTTGTAGGTTTTGCAGCAAAAGAAATAGAAGATTCATTTAGAGGTAGTTTATTTAAATCTACTGGATTAGGAATATTCGTAGATAGAAAAGACCCTGTAAGTAGAAAAGAATCATCAGATTTAATGGCTAAATATGTAGCTCATGATAGAATAGCCCTTATTTTCCCAGAAGGTACAAGAAAGAATAAAGATGAAGAAGGAAGAAATAAATTCCAAAATAGATTCCAATTAGGAACTGTTTCCATTGCACAAAAAACTGGTTGTGCTATACTACCAGTTGCTACTAATGCGTTTGGTAATGATACTGTAGTTAGATTTGGTGAACCTTTCTTTGTAGGCCCTACAGATGATTTAGTTGAAGCTAATAGAAAATTAGAGGCTATTATTGCTAATTTAAGTATGGAAAATATAAGTTATTATTATAAAAAGAAAAATAAATGGGCAGAGCTTATAATGGAAAAGAAAAAATATGATGATTACATGGAATTAATACAAAGTACAAATGAAGAAAGATTAACAAAAGTTATATAGGTGATTAAAGTGAGAATAGGGATAAATTTAAATGCGTTATCAAAAAGTACATCATTTAAAACAGTAACAACAGCATCTGAATATAAAAGAGCAATAAAAAAAGTAGTAATAAGTGATGAATTTAAAAGAATAATGGATGAAGTGTTAACAGAAGATCATGAAGTATTTGTTTTTGCACCAACTCCTGTAGAGTTAAGCGATGATATTAAAAAAGCATTAAAGAAAAAAATTATAAAAAAATTAAAAGCAAAGGGTATTGATATTTCTAAAGTAGCTATAGTAGATGAAGATGATATGGCTCTTGCATATAAAAGAAATCGTATTGTAGTAGCATTAGATGATAGTGAGTCTATTGAAGAAACAAATGATATTACTGATGTAGTTGTAGCTGATGAATCTAAAACAGCTGATATGTTAATAGATGAATTGATTGAAAATATAGATGCTAATAGGAAAGCATTATCTGATATGAAAACTACAGAAGGTGGTTTACCTTCTGAAGAAAGATTATGGGATCAATACTACAGTGTTGGAGATTTAAAATGGAGTGGAGAAGAAATGTCTCCATACGATAGATTAATTCAATCAAATATTGATTGGAAAGATGAAGTAGCACTTGAATTCTTTGGATTTAAATACACTTACGAACATTTCTTTAGAGAAATTGATAGAGTAGCAGACCATTTAATTGCTAAAGGTATAAAAAAAGGTATGAAAGTTCCTTTCATATTTGCAAATACTCCTGAAGCAATGTTTACTTTATATGCATTATTTAAAATAAAAGCTACCATTGTTCCATTAAGTCCATTAATTAAGGAACCGGAAATAGAATTAAAACCAAAATTAGAGGTAATTGAAAAACAAAATAAAGAAAATGGTTTTCCACAAACTTATTTCTTTATTACTGATGCATTATATGGAAAGATGAAGTCAGGTATACCTGATGAATATACTACTGTTGTAGAACCATTAACAAATTCAATGCCAAAACCTGTTGGTGCTGTTATGAATATGGTATTACGTCTAAAGAAAGCAATGAGTCCTGTTAAATATAGCGAAAAAGTAATTAGTTATAATGATTTTGTTAAAGGTGATGTACCTCATTATGAAGGTGATACATCATTTGACAATAATTATAATGCTGTACAATTATATACAGGTGGTTCAATTAGACCAAAAGCCGTAATATTAAGTGAAGGAAATGTAGATGCTACTGCTAGACAATTTTATAATGATAGATTTGATTTTAGAAGAGATGATAAGATTGCAGCCTTTATGCCATTACACCATTCTTTTGGTTTAATTATAGGTACACATGTTGCCACTACACTAGGTGTTACATTAGATTTAATACCCAAAATTAATTTTAATAAAATATATAGCTATTTCTTAAAAGACAAAGTAAATATATTTGGAGGAATTCCAAATATGTTCCCATCAATTGTTAATGATAAGAAATTAGAAAATGCTGATTTAAGTCATGTAAAATATATTTTATCTGGTGGTTCAAAATTAAAACAAGCAGTTAGGGAAATGATAGATAATTTTTTTGCTGAACATAATTCAAATGCAAAAGTAAGAGATGGTTATGGTCAAACAGAAACTGCTGGTGGAATAATTTATGATGGTGTTCCAAATATTGGAACGGATGTTATGGTTATTGATGTTGATACACAAGAAGAATTAGGTTATGAACAAAAAGGAGAATTATGTCTTTCAGGTCCTCAAGTAATGAGATATTATGATGAGAAAGAATTAAATGATGCTGTATTTTTTGAAGATAAAAATGGAAAAGTATGGATACGTACTGGAGATGTAGCTATTATTCATTCTGATGGAAAAGTTGAGTATAAAGATAGACGTGGAAGTATGATTAAAATAAATGGAGAACAAGTAATTTTATCTGATTTTGATGAAATATTTAATGCATTACCATTTGTTGAAGATTGTGTTGTAGTAGGAGTTCCACATGAACAAAAAGATCATGCTACATATGCATATATAAAATTGATTCCAGGAGTTAGTTATACTGATGAAATAGAAGCAGAATTACAAAAATGTGCTGAAAGATGTATTCCAATTAGAAACCAAAGACCAATAAGATTTGAAATTTTACCTGAATTTCCTAAGACTGCAGCTGGAAAAAATGATATTAAAACACTTCAAAAACTTGCTGCAGAAAAAATGGAATTATCTAAAACAAGATGAATATATAAAAAGAAAAGAATATAAATTCTTTTCTTTTTGTATCTATGAAAAAAGTACAAAATATGATATTATGTATAATAGTGGAGGTGTATATTTAAAGTGAAATATATAAGCTTTCAAATAGCCGCTCTATTTTATATAATTTTATTAACCATTATATATTTTTCAAAGCAAAGATTGAAAAATATAGATAATAAATTATTTTCTGTATTAATAACTGTAAATATTTGTGGAGTTATTTTTGATATTATAAGTACTTATTTGGCAGCAAATGATTTTGATAATATATTTTTAAATTCTGTATCTAAATTATATTTAGTATATTTGATTAGTTGGTTATTTTTATTTACTATATATATATTATCAATTGCTAATAAAAATATTGGAGTAAATAATAGTAATTGGTTAAAAATGCCGCTTCTAATTTATGCTATATTTGCTTTATTAGTTTCAATTTTGCCTTTATATAATCATTCTTCTAATGGTCAAATATACACTTATGGACCTGCAGCACTTACAACTTATTTTTTTGCAGGAATATGTAGTTTTACATGGGTTGCTAGTTTGATAAAAAATAGAAAAAATATAAGAAATAAAAAATATTATCCATTATATGCATTTGTAGTGGTTGGAATAGTATCAGGATTAATACAATTTAATAATCCTGAAATGTTAATAATTACGTTTGTTTTAGTATTTATTAATTTCTTAATGTATTTTACAATTGAAAATCCAGATTTAAAAATGATAGAAAAACTGGAGTTAGCAAAAGAACAAGCTGAAAGAGCTAATAGAGCTAAAAGTGATTTCTTATCTAGTATGTCACATGAAATTAGAACACCACTAAATGCTATTGTGGGTTTAAGTGAGGATATAGCGTCTTATAAAAAAGATGTTCCTAAAGAAGTTGTAGAAGATTCAGAAGATATAAGAAATGCTTCTCAAACATTACTTGAAATAGTAGGTAATATACTTGATATTAGTAAAATAGAAAGTGATAAATTAGAGATAGTAGATAATAAATATAACTTTAGAGAAGAAATTGAAAATATGGCTCGTGTTACA
>Ga0310691_10004577_pt1 | contig 15480 bp, 13 predicted proteins | sample 176DNAGHGlowgp2_FD_203887 | JGI IMG/M metagenome (GOLD analysis project Ga0310691, IMG submission 203887) | Sheep rumen microbial communities from Palmerston North, Manawatu-Wanganui, New Zealand - 1766 DNA GHGlow gp2 (v2) (version 2) | ecosystem: Host-associated > Mammals > Digestive system >...
ACCTAATTGTTACCCTGAACGCCGTACTTCTTATTGAAGCGATCGATACGTCCTCTGGCCTGAGCAGCCTTCTGGGTACCTGTGTAGAACTGATGGCATTTGGAGCAGATTTCTACGTGAATTTCTTTTCTGGTAGAACCTGTTACAAACTCGTTACCACAGTTGCAGACAACCTTTGCCTGATAATAATCAGGATGGATTCCTTCTTTCATTTCAATCTTCCTTTCTAAACGTAACGTATATGTGACACAACGTATTTCAATGAATCTGCAAAGCATACGCCTCGATCACATACCAGCAACGTGAATCATGTTACCATATCTCTTCGGTATTTTCAAGTGTTTCTTTCATTTTCTTGTCATATTCTGATAAATCATGAGAGACACCGGGAAATCGTCTTGCATTTCAGATTATCTGTAATGCAAAGCCCTGCCGGAACCCCGGTCCCTGCTACATGTATTCGCAACGCTTTCCGACTGAATCATCCGGTTACGGAACGGAAACGCAAAAAGTATTTGAAATCAGAGTTCGAATATGTTAACATGAGTTAGAGAACAAATAAGGAGGCAAACGCTATGCCTGCAGAATTACATGAATCCGCCGAAGACTATTTAAAAGCTATTTTGGTCATTCAGAATAAAAAGGGCTACGTCCGTTCAATCGATGTCGCTAACCAGATGAAGGTATCCAAGCCCAGCGTCAGCTATGCCACAAAGCACCTTAGGGAACGGGGGTATATTACCTTTAATGAGGATGGCATGATTCTTTTGACAGAGGCCGGTAAGGCCGTGGCTACAAATATTTATAACCGTCATCAGACCCTGACCCAGTTTTTTGTGAAGCTTGGCGTCAGTGAACAGCAGGCCGAGATCGATGCACATAAGATCGAGCATGACATCAGCGAAGAAACCTTCCTGGCCCTGCAGAAACATGCAGCGGAAATCTGAGCAGTGATTTCAAAATACCTTAGCCAAATTTTCTACTTGTTTTCCGAATCGTACTGTGCAGGATTGTACGGTACCAAAAGGAAATCCGGTAGATTTAGTTACTGAATATAATATCGTCATCTTCCGAAACTGTCGAATCCTCTTCGGCAGTTTCTTTTTCATTCTCCCGGAAAACATTTCCCGATTTTTCTTTTATTGTATTCTCTTCCTTTGAATTCTTTGTATTCTCACTCTCCGATTCTTCTTTCACTGCATTTTCGTTCTCCGGATCAGCCACTTCTGCTTCTTCCTTCAAATCATCTTGATCGGAAATTTCCGTCTCTTCCTTCGAATCCTCTCGATTGGAAAACTCCGCTTCAGCCTGCTTCGCCAGATCCTCATTACTCAAAGAATCCTCCGTATCGAGCGGAAGCTCGAGCAGTTTCGTTCCATCCAGTGACGTTTTCGCGAGTTCCTCCGGTGTATCAATATCCGGTTCCTTCCCGCTCTTCTTTCCGTTTCTGACAAAGAATTCAGTCAGCCGCTCAATGGGGATGGGCCGTGAATACTTGTATCCCTGCAGGTAAGTTGCATCCATTCTGATACATTTTCTTTCATCCTGCTCGTTTTCCACGCCTTCATAAAGCACGGAATATTCCATTTTGGCAAACATGCTGGCAAGACTCCCCACCATCATCTCCGACTTCGTATCCACAGCCGATGCCATGACGAGCGAACGGTCAAACTTGATAATATCAAAGGGAAGCTCCATAATACGTTCAATATTGGAATAACCGGTTCCAAAATCATCCAGATAGAATTTGATACCGCTGTCATGCAGTTCCTCGATACGGGACTTGATCACATTGAAGTCAGACTCATTCTGGCTCTCCGTAATTTCAATTGCCACCTTATCACTGGGAATACCGCTTTCAGCAATTACATGGTTGATATCGTCGCAGAAGCCGTCATCCCGAAGCTCCGTCACAGCGAAATTGACCGAAATCCTCCGTACATAATAGCCTCCGACGATCAGATTCCGGATCTGCTGGCATGTTTTCGAGAAGATGATCAGGGAAAGGGTATGAATCAGCCCTCTCTCCTCAGCTACCGGAATAAACTGATCCGGGAAAACGAGCCCGATATGCGGAAGTTTGAGACGCATCAAAGCCTCGGCCGTATCGTAGGAACGCGTAGAAAGATTAAATACAGGCTGACAGAATACCGCCACTCTGTCGTCCCGAAGATCCTTTGTCTTGCAGATATCTTCCAGCTGCTCCACGATAAACTTATGATTCCGGAAGGATTCGATGTCCTCCACCTGAATCTTCCGCACGGTATTTATAGCCATGATGCTGTGCACAAAACGAAGAAGCTCAATATATTCGTTGTTTCGACTGACTTCATCGATGGAATCGGTGATAACAATCTTATAATCCTTCTTATATCTCGGATACAATTCATTAAACTTATTGAGAAGACGATTTATGATCTGCTCGTAATTCGGGTTCGACGAAAGCGGTGCCGACAGGATCATATGACCGTTCTCTACCTGGAAAAGCACGGCACCGTTAAAAGAATTCCCGGAAAAATCACGGATCAGAACCCGAAGAGACTCCGGATACTTCTTCCCTTCTCCCGAATACTCCGGTATAAAGAGACTCATCATGATCAGATGCCGGCCTTTTTCATGGTAGGTCTTGATCATATCCTCGAAACCGCTCCGGTTAACCGCACCGATACTGATATCATAAGGATTGGCATGAATCAGGTAAAAAATGGATATTGTCGGGAACAGGAAGGTGACCGTTACATAGGAATTCTGCCTGCAGATCTGCATAATGGTCATCATGATGAAAGAAATTCCTACCGAAATACTTACACCGGCGATTACTCGTTTATAGACCATGTTCCGGAACTTGAACAGGTTATAAACAATGATTGATACCAAGTAAATATAGATGACTGAGAACAGATAGTCTCCTTCATCGTGGATCACACCCTTATCAATGTAAAAACCAAACTTAAAGATAGTGGCAAACAGGTCAACAAAACCAAGCACCACCGTTCCCACAGCGGCAACAAGCAACGGTTTCATATCCTTCTTCGGCGTCAGACTGAGCAGAACGATCGAATAGAGAATATACAAATTCAGAACCGCATACATAATAATGTTGTAAGCAAATCGGAAAAGATAGATCAGAAACGGATGTGTCAGAGAACCATGAAGTGTTAAATGATGGAAGGTGACATTTGCAAGCGCACTAAAAATAAGCAGTATTACAATCAGTCTGAAAATCTGGTAATACTTTGTTTTAACGATATATGCTACACGCATTAAAACCAGCAGGACGACACAAATCGCTACGACAGCCAGATCCCCCACCGGTGAATATTTGTCGAAATACTGCGGCATTGCAACTCTCCCATAACCCCAGTAAGTTTTACTTTACATAATACCCCAAATAAGTATAACACACGCCTCTGACAAAATCAACAAATCGCATTGTGGAAATTCACAAGACTATTTGTCTGTTTCAGATTTGACCGTCTGTTTCTGACAACATCTAACACTGATCATCAAGCTGAACATATTCCGGTTCATTCTTCTGTGCGTTCTGCTCTGCTGTTTCAGCCATGGCCTCATCCAGTCCGGTGAGCGCAGCAAACGGGGCGAACTGTGCCGCCCTGTTTTCCCGGCTCATCCGGGGATGATTAGGATATTCCGGCACCTCATGATACAGAATATCGTCGTAGATGCCTGCATTTTTCATTCGAATCACATATTTTCTCATTTTATGCCTTATGGCCGCCGATCTGGTTGTTCCGGTCACGCATGGTCGCACCTTCCCGGAAGTTGAGCCCCCGAAGGACCGCGTTTTTGCCGTATTTCTTTCGGATGGCAATCATGGCCTCCTGCAGATTCCGTTCCTCACGGCCTTCCACCGTCTTACTCCCCAAACCATCATTGCCTGCCGGATTGATTTCTCCCGAAAGAAAATTTGCAGAACCTGTCCCATTCGCCGGAAAAGTTCCGGAAGGCCTCGACACCCCTGCAGAAGAGCCAATTCCCGCCGTATTTCCGTTTTCCGCCGCAGCTCCGTTATCTACCGGTGAAGTGCCCAGAAAATCCGCAAAAAGATCCAATTGGTGAAACTGCTCCGCTTCCGCTTTTTCAGCCGCCAATTCCTTAGCCATTTTTTCCGTGATCACATGATTGACTGTCAGATTCATCCGCCGGATATAAAGCGCCGGATCAACAATCCGATCAAAGAGCTCACCGGCCGCCGCAACAATTTCATTCGTAGATGAGGTATGCCCCGAAAGATTCTGCGACCCATGCGCGCGCTTCGGAACTGCACGCCCATACCAGTCCAGTGCGACCGCACCCTGATAGTTTGCGCGGCTTTCCCCGCCCTTCAGATTGACAGTATCATAATTGATATCCAAAACAATCTGATCCGTGACCAGTCTTCGGGATACCAGTTTCAGACTTTCCACATCCGCCATTTCAAGAAGCACAACCCGCGCTTCCTCCGGCGCATAGGGACGTGAAAGCACCTGGCCGGAGGAAAAGCTGTTCGTTTCCGGCCGGTATTTCTTAATATCCGCCATGGTACAGGGTTCTACCCCCCATGCATGGTCAATCAGGAGCTCCGCATTCACGCCAAAAAGCTTATACAGGAGCTCCCCATTCCAATAATCCTCATTTTTGCCCAGGGAACAGCGCGCCACGTCTCCCATGGTAACCATGCCGTGTTTTGCGAGCGTTCGGGCCGTTCCGGGACCGATTCGCCAGAAATCCGTTATCGGCTGGTGTTCCCAGAGCTTCTGCCGATAGGATATTTCATCCAGCTCGGCAATCCGGACGCCATCCCGGTCCGCAGGCATATGTTTTGCCACAATATCCATGGCAATCTTGCAAAGATACAGATTCGTGCCAATGCCGGCCGTTGCCGTAATGCCCGTTTCGCGGAGCACATCTCCGATCATGATCCGTGCCAATTCATGGGCCGTTTTTCCGTAGGTGGCAAGGTACGGCGTCACATCCAAAAAGACCTCGTCCACGGAGTAAATATGCATATCCTCCGGTGCAATATAACGGAGATAGATTTCATAAATCTTTGTGCTGTAATCCATGTAGAGCTTCATGCGCGGTCTGGCAATGATGCAGTCCACCTGAAGTGTCGGATTCGCAAGGAGCTCTCGTTCAGAGGTTCCCTTTCCGCTGAATTCCCGAATCTGCGCCGCCACCTTCCGGTCGGCATTTACCTCCCGGATCCGCTGCAGCGCTTCGAACAGTCTGGCCCGTCCGCCGATACCGAATTTCTTCAGGGCCGGCGATACAGCAAGGCAAACCGTTTTCTCCGTACGACTCTCATCCGCCACAACCAGGCAGGCATCCAGCGGATCAAGTCCTCTTTCCACGCATTCCACGGAAGCATAGAAGGATTTCAGATCGATCGCGACAAATTGTTTTTTATTCACTTAACCCCTCTCCTTTCCGTAGATATTGCGAAGGCCTTTACAAGATAGAACATTTGTTCTACTTTTATTATAACACAATATTTACAATTAGCAAGGGGGGATTTTTGCCGTGAGGGACTGCCCGGCAAAGTATATTACTTTCCCGCTTCGATCAGTGCGTCGGCCAGGCGGGAAAGATTTTCGATATCTGCCTCGCGGACGCGCGTTTTGATCGTAACCTCCGGTTCAAGAAACCGGATATCCTTCAGCGGTTCAAGCATTTTCTTCATCGTATTGATGGCGGACGGTGCCCAGGACGTATTCTGAACAAGTGCAATCGTACGATTCTGGAAAGCCTTTGCAGAAAGGTGTGTCAGGAAATCGGCCATCGGCAGGAAAACGCCTGCATCGTAGCTCGATGCCATCAGAACCATCCTGTCGTGGCGGAAGGCATCCTCCACGCACTCGGCCATATCCTCGCGGGTGAGGTCACTGAGCTCGACAACCTCCTCGCCCTTTTCCCGAAGGAGCTCCGCAAGCTTTTCAGCTGCTGCAAGCGTATTGCCGTGAATGGACGCACATGCAATAAATACACCCTTTGTTTCCGGCTTATAGCTGCTCCAGATATCATAAAGACCGATATAATAACCCAGATTCTCGGTAAGAACCGGTCCGTGAAGCGGTGCAATCACTGCAATATCCAGATTCGCTGCCTTCTTCAGAACGTTCTGCACAGATGCACCGTATTTGCCGACAATACCGAAATAATAACGTCTTGCCTCGCATGCCCAGTCTTCATCCGCATCCCAGGTACCGAACTTACCGAAGCCGTCTGCGGAAAAGAATACCTTCTCACTCTTTTCATAGGTCATCATGACCTCCGGCCAGTGAACCATGGGCGCCGGGATAAAGGTCAGCGTATGGCTGCCGAGGCTGATCTCATCACCCTCCTTCACAGTCTGAAACCGTCCGGAAAGGTCGGAATCCGTGAACTGCGGGAGCATGCGCGCCGTGCCGGCGGTTCCCACGAGCTGCATTTCCGGGAACATGGACGCGATCTTCTCAATACCCGCGCTGTGGTCCGGTTCCAGATGCTGCACAATAAGATAATCCGGTTTCCGGCCATCCAGTGCTTCCAAAAGGTTCTTTTCCCACTGATCCAGAACATGCGCATCTGCCGTATCCATGACCGCAATCTTCTCGTCCAGGATCACGTAGGAATTATATGCCATGCCGGCTTCGAGCATGTACTGTCCTTCGAAAAGATCCTGTTCATAATCATTCACGCCGATGTGGCGGATCGTATCGCTAATATGCATTTGTGCCATTTTACCTTCTCCTTCTGCAATATGTATTTTGTTCTATAACATGATGTCAAGGTCAAAAGGTAAAAATGTGCTTGTGCTTGCACAAAAGCACATTTTTATCTGAGGACCGTTAAAACATGAGCAAGTAGCTGTTTACATAGTAAACATGCGGATTGCGAATGTTTTTAGCACGACGGGAATTGCAAAGCAATGTAGTCGTGCGTAGACATCAGTTGGGGGCAAAATACCTTTTGACCCCAACATCATAACATGTCTGCTATGACCATTTCAGGCAAGCCCCTTATTTCAAGAATGCCGCCGGAAACCCGGCGGCACAGTTTTTGAATCATTTCTAAAATAACCGGACCAGTCGTACAGATTGTGCAACAATTCTCAAATAACCGGACGAGTGCTAACTATCCCGAATCGTGCAGCACCAGAAATCTTTCTACATAGTAGTCTTTGGTTCAGGTATTCCGAAAAACTACGGGCAGCCCATGATATTGATATACGCGTAACCCGTCAGTTTATCCTCCCCTCTTCTGCCGTGCATCTTTGTGAGTCCCTCAAAGAAATGAAAATCCGGGATCGTATTGAAAATGCCTTCCTGCCGTTTGGGAATGATACCTGTTCTGACCTTCAGGTCGTATTCATCAAAATCCAATTTGAAGATCAGCGGCGTCTGCGGTTCATCATCTACCTTTTTCAGGAATTCGATCACCGTCGGTGCCAGATCCGGAATCGAAAGTCTGACCTGGTTTCCGTTGGAATACATGAGAGAACCGATACTGGTCTCCTTTCCTTCCCGGAACGAGAAACAGATATCCAAAACAGAATAATCCGACATCACGAAGCACAGCATGCCCCGCAGGAACATTCCGGTTCCGTCCTCCTTCGTCATCTTCCGTTCCAGCATCCTGACGATTGTTTTCGGGAAAATCATCCGTGGCAGCCTTCTCTGCCAGGTACGGACATACCAGGAATCTCCGCGAACAAGCATCATGGAATTCGCCAAAGTCAGCTTACCGGTCGTGAGACAATACGGATAGGAAAAGCCGGTCAGGTCAAGATCCTTATCCGGAAAAACGCCATCCTGCGCGAGCGGCAGAACCGGCCGATACGGCGAAACATCCACATCCAGCGTCAGGTAATCCATCCGTGCGAATATATGAAGTTTATTCATGTCACCGGAAATCTCCGCATCCGGAAGCCGGATGGCAAACCGATCGGGGTCGATCCGGATTCCCTCCATATCAACAACCTGTGTGGTCTCCGCATACTCGCCCAGGGTTTCATCCAGAAAGGCGAAATGGCTGAAGAGCCTCTCCTCCTGCCCCGGCAGCTGGAAGGCTTCCATGTGGAAGAGATAATCCATTTTATGCCCCTGGACTTCAAAGCTTCCAAAAGTAAAAAACTGATTATCGAAATAATCACTTTTCAGGAACAGATCCTTATCCGGATCCACTTTCAGCTTTACTGTTCCCATTACCCGGTCCCCCACCTAAATACATACAAACATCATCCATCAGCTGACGGATCAGCCGACGGATGATATATTACAAAATTACTGTTTCTTACCCTGATTTGCTACAGCTTCCATCTTCGCCTTCAGAGCTTCCTGGTCGCCAAGATAGTAATGGTTCACTGCCTTGAAGTTCTCATCGAATTCGTAAACCAGCGGTGTACCTGTCGGGATGTTGATACCGATGATTTCTTCACTGGATACATTGTCGAAATATTTCACCAGTGCACGAAGAGAATTGCCGTGTGCAGCAATGATCACGCGCTTGCCGGCTTCCATATCCTTCTTAATTACTTCGTTGAAGTAAGGAACTGCTCTCTCGATGGTTGTCTCAAGACTCTCGGTAAGAGGCAGAACAGACGGATCCACATTGCGGAACATAGCCTGGTTGATCGGTGCTCTCTCATCATCCGGTGTGAGTGCAGGCGGCTTGATATCGAAGGATCTTCTCCAGATTTTAACCTGATCCTCGCCGTACTTCTCTGCAGTCTCGGACTTATTGAGGCCCTGCAGTGCGCCGTAGTGACGCTCGTTCAGCTTCCAGCTCTTAACAACCGGCAGCCATGTTCTGTCCATTTCATCCAGGACATGGTTCAGTGTATGGATGGCACGCTTCAGATAAGAGGTGTAGCAGATATCGAAATCATAGCCCTCTTCCTTCAAAAGCTTACCTGCGTTCCTCGCCTCTTCATGGCCCTTCTCGCTGAGGTCAACATCTGTCCAGCCTGTGAACAGGTTCAGCTTGTTCCATTCACTCTCGCCGTGGCGGATCAAAACAAGTTTCATCATGATTTTTATTCTCCTTTCAGGTGTCTTTGAATACTAAATCCTGTACTCATAACTTTAACATATTCTCGGTTTTCCCGCAATATCTCATTTCGGGAAAACATTTTGCAAGTCAGCTACTTCTGCTTCTTCCGGGATGCGGTTTTATTCTCTGCTGCAGCTTCTGCCGCATCATTATCCTTATTCTTTTTCTGTCCTCCATGATATTCCAGGCAGAGCATGGTCAGATCGTCGAACTGCTCCGCATCCCGGATGAATTCATCCACGGCACCCTGTACGTATTTCAGGATCAGCTCCGGTGAATCGGTCGGTTCGAGGTTCAATGCGCTGAGCATACGGTCCAGACCAAACATTTCATTATTGGCATCCGTTGCTTCCGGTACACCGTCCGTGTAAACAAAGAGCTTGTCACCCGGCTGAAGTGTAAACTGGTACTCCTTGTATTTTGCTTTTTCCATACCGCCGATCACAAGGCCATGCTTATCCCTTAGCAGCGCAAACTTCTCGCCCTGCTTCACCACGGGATATTCATGCCCGGCGTTTGCAGCCGTCACAATACCGGTACTGATTTCAAGAACACCTAGCCATACGGTAACAAACATATCCTCCGGATTATTTGCGCAAATAGCTTCATTGGCCCTCGTCAGAATCTCTGCGGGCGTTTTTCCGACAGTCGATAAACTCTGCAGGATGGTCTTGGAGATCATCATAAAGAGCGATGCCGGAATACCCTTTCCGCTGACGTCAGCGATCACCATGCAGAGGTGATCCTCATCGATCAGGAAGAAATCATAGAAATCGCCGCCGACCTCCCGGGCCGGGTTCATCACCGCCCAAAGGTCAAACTCATTCCTGTCGGGGAACGGTGGGAATTCGTGAGGAAGCATGCTTCCCTGCAGACGGTTAGCCATCTGCAGCTCACCACCGATTCGTTCACGTTCCGCCTCTTCCCGGTGTTTTTCCTCCATTGCACGAACCTTCTTCCGGACGTACATCCGCACAAGAAGCGTCAGAAGAAGTAAAACAGCCGTGCCGCACAGGATGTAAAACCATGGCCGCTCATAAAGCGCCGTCCGCTTAACAATCGTCACGGAAAGCGACTTACTCTCCCTTCCCAAGGCATCCTTGATTTCCATCTCAAAATGATACGTACCGCCGGACAGATTGGTATAGGTGACCGGCAGAAGATCACTTCTGGCTACCGTAACCGAATCCGAATCAAAGCCCTCCAGACGATAGGTTACCTGCGGTTCTGTCAGGGAATAATTGAATACATAGCTGTAAACGGTCAGTTTCTTCACCCGGGAAGAAATCTCAAAATTACCCATTTCATCCGGATAAATCCGTTTTCCGTCTGCTTCGAGAAACGGAACCGCCTGCTTGACATCACTGACATTCTCCAGGGAATCTTCAATATTCACCTTGACTACGCCCGTGTTACCGGCGATGTAAAGATTTCCATCCTCCGTCAGCTCGCAATAGGAATTGCTCGTGGATATGCAGGGGATACCGTTTTCCATGCCGTAATGCACCGGCGAAATATCTTCATTTGCAACAAGCTGGGATGTCGGCAGAACATAGATTCCATTACTGCTGAGCACCCACATATCGTCCTTGCTGTTTTTGTAAAGATCAAAGTTATTGGAAAACGGGAACTTGTCGACCGTGACAACCCTGTAATCCTCCGTCATATAAGAGATCGAATTACCGGTGATGAGCCAGAACACATGCCATGCCTCATCATATTTGATCTTCATGACGATACCGGAGGAAAGACCGTCTTTTTTACTGATGCACCTTGTTCCCTTTTCATTGATCACATAAATACCGCCGCCGTTGGAACCAAGAACAATATCCCCATTGGGCGCCGCGGCAACCGAAAGCGATTCCTGATTTTCAATACCGGCATCCCCGCTGTAGCTTGCAGTCACGCGTCCGTCTTTAATAACGCTGACGCCGCCGGTACATACCACATACATCTCGCCGTTCGAAGACTCGGAAACGGCACGGATCTGATTGGATAAAAGCCCCTCTTCTACCGAATAGGATGTCAGCTTTCCTTTGTCATAGCAAAGAAGGCCATTGGAGCGCCAGGTGGAAAGCCAAATCCGCCCCTTCGAATCAGGAAGGATGGACCGGATCCGGCAGTCGGCCAGAAGCTCGATCAGATCATTTCCGCCCAGATCCTTTCCGCTGGCTGATTTTGCTTCCGTGAGGGGCAATTTTTCTACCGTGCCCCCGTTTTCCTCATCCAAAACAATAAGACCGGTATCCGTACCGATAAAGAGTTTGTCTTCATACATACAGGTGGAATTTACAACAGCCGAAGGAATTCCGTACCGGGTAAACACATCCGAAAACTTATTATATACCAGCTTCATCACGCCCTGCCGGGAGGATGTGAACCACAGATTCCCCTCGTAATCCTGCATGATCTGGTCAACGGAATTGTTCATGGGAAGATTTTCCAGATAATGGAACTCCGTTCCCACCAATACACCCAGACCGCTCCGCGAGCTGATCCAGATCTGGTTGCCGAATTTCTGGATATCAATAACATTGAATAACGGAGAAATGTCCACGCGGATCATGTTATCCTTATTCATGGATTCATCACAGATATATACCTCTGACTCCTCCGTACCGACAAACAGCTTCCCCGTAAAATCCGGATCCGGCAGAACGCTGGATATTCTCTCGATATTGGTATCCTCATGTGCGGTGTATTTCAGAATCTTTCCATCGTTCATGGTGAAATAATCACCTTCGTTGGAAATCACATGAATCACACCATCATTGCCGATCCGCATCTGGTCCACATACAGATTTTTAACTTCCGGGGCATCCACCGACCGAATGGACATATCCGGCATGATCCGGTTGATGCCGGCCGTAGTACTGACATAGACGGAACCGTCGATACCTTCCACAATATCCGTTACCTTGGACGAGTTCAGTCCTTCCGCTTCATCCCACCAGGTAAGCTCGCCCTGATCCATCACAGCGACACCATTATCATTCGTCCCGATCCAGAGCCTGTCATGCGTATCCACACAAAGGCTGACAACACTTCCGATTCCCATAGAGGCGTCCATCCGCTCGAAGGTATTGCCATCATAACGGATCAGACCGCCGTAGCTGCCAATCCAGATGAAGCCCTCGCTGGTCTGGACAATGTCGTTTGCCTCGGAGGTCGGCAGGCCGTTGGTATTGTCATAAAGAACAGCCGAAAAGCTGTCACTTTCGTGAACCGGATCCACCGTAGGTGTACTCGTTTTCCGGGAGATATTGCTGCTCAGCAGTGAACTGACATCTTGTCCCGGCAGATCGTTCATCGGGTGCGAAGCTGTTTCGTTGGCATAATTTCCCGGTGAATTTACTGACTGTGAATCTGCTGCCTGCAAACTTACCACCTGAGAATCTGCTGCCTGCGAACTTACCACCTGAGAATCTGCTGCCTGCGAATTAAATCCGGCAGGTACGGCAGTCCCCAGAAGCGCGCACACAAAAACCACGCACATACAGAGTGCCGGAAGCCCGTTTCGTTTCATTCGAGGTTTTCGGTTTAAATCCTCTTTTCTTTTCTTTGAACCGTAAATCATATTTTTCTGTTACCTTACATGCAATGAACTGTTGCACTCACCGATCCTTTGATTTTCCCACCAGTATATCACCGGAATGCTTTTTCTAAAGAATTTTCATTACTCCTGCGGATCATCATTCTTATGCCAGTGCCAGAAATAGAATCCCAGCAGCAACAGATAAATGCTTACGGAATAAAAAAAAGTGAACGCCAGTAACGGAATGGATACTTCTTTGTCTTTCTTCATGATCATTTCCCCCTCTTCTTAGTGCCCTATTACCTGATTCTCTACTTTTCAGTGCTCTGTTTTTTAGTACTCTGTTACGTAGCTCCCTGCATCGTAGCTTTTTGTTTCTTAATTCTCTGCTTTCTAATTCACTTTTTCCTACTTCTCCGCTTCGAAATCCAGGCAGACTCTTGTCTTGGTGTTTGGTCTTACCACACCATCTGCCACTGCAACATGTAGCGGATGCACCGCATATCCTTTGAGTGCATCTTCATCCTCAAATGCGGAATCCAGCATGAGATCCGCATTGGAAGAAGCTAAGCCTTCTATCTGTACTCGAATGTCAATGAGTCCGGGAATTTTGCCTTTCAGCCCTTCAAGGCCCTCTTTGATTTCCGCCTTTACCCTGCTCTTTTCATCAGCTGACAGTTCATCCTTTAACTGCCATAAAATAATATGCTTTACCATGTTTCCTACCTCCTGTTACACCGTTTTATAATTAACCGTACGGATATCATAATCCACTGATTTGTTCCCTTATTGTCCTGCCTGCCCCGGCCGTGCCGGCTGCCCACCAAGTCCTACCTTCTTTACCACAACGGGTGAGATCAGGATGGAAAGCACATAGCTCACGATCACAGAAAGCGGCAGGGACTTCAGCCAGTTCTTTGCCCACATTTCCATGAGCGGCTGCACATCTCCGGTCATTTTACTATGCGCAATCGCTACACTGATGAAGCACACGATGGCACTGACGAAAACCGCACTGATCACGGCAAACGGCAGACTGTTCAGCAGTGTAAATTTCATGGATGGCGGCTGGGCTCCCGCTTTACCAGCCAGCGACCTCCCAAGCTTTCCGAGCGGGAGAATGAGCACAAGGATGACACCTGCCGTAACCGATTCCAGCAAACTTGTGATCAGCATGATCGGCATCGGCGGCATGGATTCCAACGCCTTTGCATCCGCTCCTCTCCTTACCAGGATTGAAAACAGGATTCCCATCACCGACGAAAGGATCACCGCCATAATGATGCTGACCTTTCGCTCCTTTTTTCTCATTTCATCCATTCGGTTCCCCCCTCATCATCTTCTCCACGTGCAGTTTACCGTACACGCGCCCACTCTGGCATCTTCCACGTGTGCCGTTTATCGTCTGCATCTACTTCATCATCTTCTCCACGTGCAGCACATCATCTTCATTCACGGTCATGAGCGTTTCCGCTGTCGCCTTCTGGAAAGCAACGCGGCTCGCCTGCGCTGTGATCACACGTTCGAAAAGGTTCCGGACCGTTCTGGCATTGGCAAAGTTTTCATCTTTCTCCTTCTCCAGTTCCTCCACAATCCGCTTCACCTCATGCTTTGCCGGCGGTGCCAGTTTATAATCATATTCTTTACAAAAGACGCCGAATATACGGCAGAGTTCATCCGGCGTATAGTCCGGAAAATGCATATATTTGTTGAACCGGGACTTGAGGCCCGGATTGCTCTCGATAAAATCCTCCATGAGGTCCGGATACCCCGCCGCGATCACCACGAAATCCTCCCGGTGATCCTCCATCGCCTTCAGGATGGTATTCACCGCCTCCTGGCCGAAATCGTTGCCGCGGCTGGTCAGGGAATAGGCCTCATCGATAAAGAGAATGCCACCCATGGCCTCCTGAATCTTTTTCTGTGTTTTGATGGCAGTCTGGCCGACATACCCCGCTACAAGGTCGCCACGGTCAACCTCCACCAGATGCCCCTTGGAAAGGATGCCGATGTCCTTATAGATACCGGCAAGCATACGTGCGACTGTGGTTTTTCCCGTCCCCGGATTTCCCGTGAATACCAGATGCATCGAAACCGGCACATTGTGGAAGCCCAGCTCCCGCCGCTTCTTCTGCACCAGCATGAAGCTGGCGGTATCCTTGATATCTTCCTTGATGAGCCTCAGCCCGATCAGCTGATCCAGCCTGTCGTAAGGGCTCCCCTGTTTGCCCAGGACGCTTCTGACACTGCTGGCAAGCCGTCCCTCCGACATGCCGTCCCGCATGGCACGGCTGAGATAATCCCGGGCCGCATCCAGCTTACTCGCTTCCGGCTTGATGAACAGCCTGTTCCCCGTGATTACATCCTGGAGTAAAAAACCGGCAGGTTCATTCCTGCGATAAATTTTCAAATGACGGATCTGAAAAAAGCGGGAATACCTCTCTCCCTCTGCTTCATAGTCAATTTCGAGAGCGCCCTCCTCCTGCCGAAGGACACCTTTTTCTCCTGTGATCCGTTCCGTTGTATCTTCGCTGCGGGAAATAATTCCCACGCGCCCCAGCGCCAGTGACGGCGTCACTTTTTCTACTTTTCCAGCCATACTGTTTTCCTGAATCTGTTCCTGTATTTTCTGAATCAGACCTACACCTATTCTATGTTTGTTTATATTCAAGTATCTATCCAAAAGTCCATACTGAATCAACCTTGAGCAACACCGGACAATAGCAAAGCTCAAATACCTCACCGCTTGTTCGACCGTCTCCAGATTTTTCTCTCTTCTGCCTCACGGATCAGAATATCCCGAAAGGCCGGATGCGCGATGGAAATGATCCGTTCCGCCCGCTCCCAGGTGGACCGCCCCTCCAGATTGATCACACCGTACTCTGTCGCCAGAAAATAAATCTGGCTCCGCG
>Ga0310691_10004578_pt1 | contig 15478 bp, 13 predicted proteins | sample 176DNAGHGlowgp2_FD_203887 | JGI IMG/M metagenome (GOLD analysis project Ga0310691, IMG submission 203887) | Sheep rumen microbial communities from Palmerston North, Manawatu-Wanganui, New Zealand - 1766 DNA GHGlow gp2 (v2) (version 2) | ecosystem: Host-associated > Mammals > Digestive system >...
AATGCATTTTTCTTTGGCATTTATCTTGTTTATTCGTATCTTTGGCTTCGTGAACGAATCAAATAAACAAATAGACACCTTCAGCCAACTGCGGTTGCCACTGATTGTACTGATTACCTTTGCTCACAGCTATAGCGGAATAAGGGCGGGATGGACGTTGTGGGATGGTGGATGGGATACGTATGAGGTCTTGAAACTCATGGTGAGCGAGACGCTGGTTAAGGTGGCCATGCCGACATTCTTTGTGATGTCGGGATACTTGTTCTTTGATAACGTTACTGAATGGAATGCCAAGACATACTGGAACAAGCTGCGAAGGAGGGTAAAGACACTGTTAATACCCTATATTATATGGAACATCGCAATGGCGGTCAAACTCAAGACATTCAGCCTCAGCATTTTCATTGAGCCCGCCAACATGCCGCTATGGTTTTTGCGCGACTTGATGATTGTCTCGCTGCTTACACCTATTATATATATAGGAGTCAGAAAACTGGGTTATTGGATCTTTGCGATACTTCTACCCATATATCTGACAGGACTATATGCCGTTCAGCCGGGCCTCACTCCGTATGCCGTTTGTTTCTTCACGCTAGGGTCATTCCTAAGTATTCGGAAGATGGATCTCATCGAGACCTGCATGAAATATGAAACGCCAAGTTATGTCCTAACAATCCTATTAGGTATCGGCATGATGCTCACGTTCCGCACACCTATCTACCCGTTATTGATGCTTTGTTTCCGAGTGGTCGGAATCGTTGCTGTTTTCTGCATCACCCATAGAATCCTGTCAACTACCAACAAGCGCATCCCCCAAATAGCCTGCGATGCCTCATATTTCATCTATTTGGCGCATTACGTATTCTTCTTCGCGTTCCTAGATGCCTGGTTCATCTCGCTCTTCGGTACCTCCACCGCCAGCCTTTGCATCCACTACCTCGCCCTACCCCTCCTCAAAGCGGGTATCTTGATTGGTGTCTATATGAGCATGGCTAAAACGGATAGTTTCCAGCGTGAAAACCCATCGAATTCACGCTGAAAACGCATCGAATTCTACGCTCAAACTATTCCAATGCTATATCTTTACTTTTGGCAGTCCACGACGTCTTAACAAGTTGTCATGGGCTCTAGTGATGATTTTAGGAATCTGGTCAGCCGCAAAGTAATAGTTAAGCCAAGTATATATAGCCTCAGAAGGCCAATTCTCGATACCCACACGACGTGACATGTGGTCAATGAGAATATCCTGAATGAACATCCTCAAAACCATATCGGCCTCCTCGGTTACTACTTTGTATTTCATCCTATAGGCATATATGAACTCTCCGAAATAAACATTATGCGCTTCCGGATTATTGAATAAAATCCAAAGCCCATTACTGATTCGCTGATGGGCTTCCTCGTTGGCTGTAATGTGAAACTTGGGTACGTTACCTGCTAACAACACATGCATGTCGATACCACCCATGTGCTGGCGTTGGTTCTCTGAGATCTTATCGCGGTCATTGTCATTGGCTAGGGCATTGGCTTTACAGAAGAATAATTCGTAGGGAATGGCCGGTTCTTCAATCTCCTGATTAGGTGCTGGCGAAAAACGGTCTCTAACCAATGGTGACATAAAGGCTTCCATTTCATGGGTCTCTTTGTTGCGTACAATACGGAAGGCTTCCGACTTCTCAATTAGTTCGGTCAATTCCGAGTCTTGTTTAAAACCAAGTACCTTTCGAAGCTTGTTGAAGTGTACACGGGTGTAGGCCAGTGTCACCTCATCCATATATTCGATAGCCCCGTCAAAGAGATACTTGATTTTTCCTATCTCGTTCCACGACAGCTTATGCGCCCGCCAATGGCGGTTGTAGCTCCTGGCACTCGTAGCGGCCAGCGCGTAATCATTCTTATGTCTCATTATTATTAATTTACTCCGGCGGGGTGCCCCATATAGGCACCCCTGCCAATTTAATTATTTAATTAATTACTTTATAAATTTATATTTATAGGCTCTATTTATAGAGATAGAGCCTATATCGTATATAGGCTTAAAGCAATGTTCGGTATTTTCCGACTGCACCTATCTATTGCAAAGGTACTCATTTTTTCTGAAATATCCAAATATTCTGCCAAATATTTGTGTTTAAAGACAGCGGCTTTAGCTCACTTTGCATTTTACGCCAAACAAGTAATGCCCTAAGAATGGGCTGAGGCGGATGATATAGCTCATCAAAAGACAGATTGCCACGACGACCATGGCTAATAACATTACCACAGAAAACTCTATCAGTTTGCTGTCGTAGGCCTGCAGTTGATCAGCATACGACATCATGAAACGAGGTAGGAAGAAATAGTGAAGCAGATAGATGTCTAAAGTTCGAGTTCCTACGAACTTTAGAATGGAAGACGGATGATGGAAAATGGAAGAGTAAGGTGAGAGAAGTGGTGATGTATAAAGATAACGGAAAAAGGTGAAGACCATTGTCATGCCAAGAATGCCACCAATGGAGAAAATGAAATACTGAGTGATGGCGTCATCAGAGTGAGGCTGGAGAGCTATAACAACAAATCCAATGACTATCAGAGCCATCAGCCACAGTTTGTTTGTCCATTGGATAAAGACTGCAAAATGCCGTTTGACCAACGTACCCAAAAAGAAAAAGAGGTAGAAGCGCCAAAGCCGGAAGCTCAGGAATCCCATCAGACTCGTCCCCAACCCCATCTGACTAAAATGCCGAAGATAATTAGCCTCGTAGAAACAAGAAGCTACCGTAATCAGAATGGCTATAAGTAGCATCAAAACCTCCTGCTTCCTCGCAGGCATCTTCTTTGTTATCCAACACAAAAAGATATGCAGAACGAAAAAGATAAATAGCAAGAAAGTAAACCAATAGCCACCTTTTGTCGCACCAAGACGGCTGAAGAATAATGGTGGCGGTGCCAAGATTAACAGGAAGATGACCGTGGGCACTATCTGAACCATAAACTTATGTTTGACCATTTGCCAAATTGTATCGCTATTCCATTGACGGCCTATTTTCTCTGACCCATGGTCAGAGTGTGGCGCTGCATTCTCAAACAACCAGCCACTGATAAAGAAAAAACACGGCAAACGAAAGAGGAAAAACACATCGTTCCAGCCCATCCATGCGTCACCAAAACACATAGAGCAGATATGCGAATAGACCACGAGAATCATCGTAAATCCCCGCATCGCATCGATGTAGCCTATCCGTTCCGTTTTCATCCGCTGCTCAGGAACAACAATACATAGATTATTTCTTTTTCATACCAAACAGCAGCAGACTCAACAGGCGGCTGCGCATCAACACTTTCGAGATGCCAACTGAAAGCATAATAAAAGAAAAAGACACAACGAAATACAGGAGGAACTCCAACCAACGGTTTTCTATGACAGGCAAATATGGCAGTACAATAAACAGGATTATGAAATGCAGCAAATATATCTGCAATGACAACACACCAAGTTTCGCCAGAAAAGTCTCGAACGGTCTGCAGCCATTCTTGAACAACGTTATCAATAAAAGCAGGCTGAACAAATTACCTATAGGTACAAATATTTTCATATCACGGACCTGAATGCAATACAAGGAAACAAGGAAGATAATCAAATAAATTGGCACATAATTCCATGTCATGATCTTATATAACCTATAGGAATAATAGCCCATCATAAAGAAAGGGTAATAATGCCAGTACAGATTTATACAGAATAGAATGTTGAAGAAGTTTCCCTTGGGCAACACATGCAAATAGAGCGTTACCCCCCCGAACAAAATTGCATTAATGACAGGAGCTGGAACTCGTACTTTCTGGGACAGGCGTTTGATAAAAGACAAAGACACCATAAACTCAAAAAGGACAATAAGAAACCACAAACTATGTTTATATTCGGCTAATGGGATATCGACAAAATTTGAAGGCGTGCCAATGCTCTTAATGATATAAAAACTCAAAAGAGGTAGCAAAAGCCGGACTGCACGATTAGCCACTAACTTGCGGAATCCATACCTGTCTATGGACCGATGTGCTAATAATCCACTAATGGACATAAACACAGGAATCTGTATGGTATTACATACCGTATATACCCAAGAACCCACCTGTCTGTCAGCAAAAAAATACAAGTGCCCCAATACGATAAGCACGATTGCAAAACCTTTTGCATAATCTAATGTCAAATCTCTATTTGTCTCCATAACAAAAATAATTTTTCATATTAACTACCCTATCTATTACGACGGATTCCAAAGAGGAACATACGCCTTTATTTTAATTTGTTTCTTTTCAAATAATCCTTAATTATATCATATGCCATACAGGAATCCAAGACATGATAACCATCCAGATTCAGATGTAGGCGGTCATCCAGATATATATCCGGGTTGGCTTCAAAACCTCCCGAATTCCAAGCAGACATCGGAATGAAGAGAACCTTTTCATCTAAGCCTGTTTCATGGAGCATCTCCCTCATGGCATCCCGATAGTCTTGCGCACTACTATCATCAACTTTTGTCAGCAACGACAATAAGTTAAATATCCAACGCCTATAAAACGTTCGTTTTCCATTATAGTATTTCATATCCACACTTGGGACTTCCATGACAACAGGACGAATACCATTCTGGATAAGCACATTCAACATCAGGCGATAATTACCAACATAAAAGCTTTTGGGTCTGTACAAACGCCAATCATTGATTCCCGCCATGATAATACAATAATCTGGATGCTGCTCCAACAATGGCTGGGTACAAAAATCCTTCTCCCAAGCATGCTCAACTGTACGGTCAGCAAACATGTCGTAGTAAATCTCTTTTGTCATCTTACCACTATGACCTCTCGAGAAACACTTCACAGGACGGGAGGTGAGTCTTTTGGCATATCGGCAGAAAATCGTGTCACACTCTAATGAGGCATGATATTCCGCCCAACTATCGCCAATGACTGCCACTCGCAAAGTGTCATCGTTAGGATGTGGACCAATATCGTAAATAGGAAATTCCTCTGCAACAAAAAGTTTTTTTTCTGTATATAAATAGGCTTTATATCCCAGGAAGCCAAACACGGCAAGAAGGCCCAATGACCACCACAGCCATTTCAGCCTTCTAATTCTGACCAAGAACCTATATACCGTGTAAAGTTCCATTATCTTTAATATTATCGAGCTACTTTAATTTGCAAAAATATATAAAAAAAATGAAATACAAGACAATTTTGACAAAAATATCACATCTTTGGGAAATACATGTAAACCCATGCCCGGAAATACTCAAGATTTTTTGGCGTTTCGCTCATTAATTCGTAACTTTGTGGCATGAAAGAGCGAATTAATTGGATAGACTGGGCTAAAGCGTTAGCAGTATGCTGCGTGGTATTCTGTCATCTGCCGCAATCGCAGGATTGGTTCTATTATCGATACCTACAAGCTGACATCATTACCATTTTCTTCTTCATTTCTGGTTATCTGAAGAAAGATCATGGTAGCAATAAGGCTAATTGGCATAAATACTGGTACAGCCTCATCCTCCCCTACTTCTTCTATAATGCTATTGTCTATCCTTATTGGTTAGTAAAGTTCTACATACTCAATGGTAGTATGCCTGACCTCTTGCAAGCTATGCGTCCCATCTTTGGAGCCCTGCTCTTTGAGCATGAGAATGCTTTCTGCGAACCGCTTAACGGTCCGCTTTGGTATCTGCCTGCTATACTATTCATGCACATCATCATTGATTTGTGTAGAAAAACAAAGCATCAACATATCATCATGATTTCGTTATGTTTTTTCTCCGTCATCCTCTATGCTGCCAATAAGTACTATTATTTTGTTCCTAATCTGACACCGATGGGTATTCTCAGACGTTTACCTTATTATTATATAGGCTATGTTATGGGGCAGGGACAATTATTCAGAAGCACCAAACCAAGTCGTGATCTGGTTTGTTGTATTCTCTGTTTAGGCATCAGCATCCTATTCTTCCATTGGCATCTCCAAGCTTTCAAAACAGGACAGTATATTTTGCATATTGCCTTATTCTATCCCGTAAACATTGGATTCCTCTTTGGGATACTTTATGGCTGCAAGTTGCTTAATCAATACAAATGCGCGGTTATCACCAACCTCTCCATTGGCACATTAGTGATTATCGGACTACATATCGTTCCTATTACTATGATTAATTTCATTATAGAGAAAGCATATGGTCTTTCGTCTACCATTTGCTATCAATGGTATGAAGCAATCATCATCACACTCATTATTACTGTATTATTCTATCCTCTCATTCTATTCTTTTTGAAGAAGGCTCCTTGGATGTTAGGGAAACGAACAATTTCTGCCACTGAGGCATGATTTTGTCTGCCTGATAACGTTGGGAACCTTTGATGCCTGCGGCTCCCATAGTTTGCCGTAGTTCTGGGTTTTCGATTAATTGACAAACATATTCTGCATAACGATTGACATCTCTTCCCGGAACCAAGAATCCATCTATTTCATGAGTAATAATATCAGCAGGCCCATAAGGACAATCGAAAGCTACGACAGGCAGGCCACAACTCATTGCCTCGGGAAGAACCAGTCCAAAAGGCTCATAACGTGATGTCATCAATAAAAGAGAACTTCTAAGATATTCTTCAAATATGGTGGAAGTAGGTTCATGCGCGACAATGTTCATACCCATTCTTTGTATTAAGGACGGAAGCGTTTCTTGCTCATCACCATAGCTACCAAAAATATGAAGTGACCAATCTGGATGACGCTGATGGACCTGTTCCCAGATTTTCAGGAGTGTTCTTATATCTTTCTGGTACGAATAACGCCCCACAAAAATGACTGATTTCGAACAGCAATCACTATAACGCCCTGTTTCATTTAAATGAACAACATTAGGTATCACACTTACATGGTTTGTAACCTTTCGCCACTCTAAGGCATCACCCTCGGTAAGTGCAACAACCATTTGAGTATTCTTAACCAACCTATTATAATAACGTTGTTTAAAGAACCATATAAGCCCCTTTTTCTCCATAGCAATCCATTTATAAGAGCTATGAGATTCAAAGATTAATGGGATATTGCCTTTTGCTTTGAGAATATAATCTATCATTTCAACACGCGGACATACGATGACATCCGGCATTATCTCTCCAATTTCAGACTGAAGCCGTTTAATCAATAACTTTTCAAGTTTATACCTGTAATAGTATTTTTTTAAGCCATGATATCTGTAATGGAGATAAAGCCGAACATCCAGATCACAATAAATGACTTGGGGACTTAATGAAAACGGCATAGGATTAGTTCCCTGATCGTAAGTTATGCTATAAATCTCATACCCATCCTCATTAGCCAGATAGTTCATTTTATCTATCAGAACACGCTCCACTCCACCCCATATAGCCCATGCATCATTGATATACAGAATTCTCATGACTTAGACTTAACTAGGTTATCTTCACTATCCTCATAATGATTCTTCTTAAAGAAAATACGAGAGAGCCCCTTACCCTGAATCTTAACGTGCCGCACAAAGCTTTGCCACATAGACTTATTGCCAATTGTGCCATAACCTGTTATGGCACGGCAACGATGGTCACGAACGAATTTAATCTTTCCGTATTTTTTTAATGACAGAGCCATAGAACCGTCTTCACCACGAATAATATCTACACGATACTCTTCCTTGCGACCATAGTCTGCATTGTAAGCAAATACTAAACCACGGACACTTAGTTCTGGGCGCTTAAAATGCTGGATCCATAGAAAGAGGTCACGACAAAATTCAAACATCTTAAGCCCTAACTTACTGTGATTCTCATCAGGGAAATAGCTCCATGTAGCAGAAACACAACTGACGCCAGGCTTCATTAAATGTTCCAACATGATTTCATAATATTGCGGAGGATAAATGGTATCACTATCCACATCGAAATAATACTTTCCACGTGAATGCTGCAAGCCGCATCGGCGAGCATAACCACATGAATGCTGGTATTCGGTATACCATGGTATTCCTGACTTCTCATAGATTTCTGCTGTACGGTCTTTGGAATCATTGTCCACACCGATAATCTCAACAGGATATTTGCACTTTATTTCACTGATAGCCCAAAGACATGCCTGCAAATGCGTTTCTTCATTATAAGCTATCACAACGATTGACGCTATCGGGTTGTCACTCTGCAATGCAGCAAGCCGCTCCCTTGTCCCATCAATGACGTTCTGCGGGATTTCACTAAATGGTTTCCCGTATATCGACAAATATTTATCGTACCAATTTGCCATACTTCATCGTACTTCTTTTCTGCAAAGATAGAGAATAATTTCGATATTTACAAATAATTCTTACTCATTTTCAAGTTTTAACAGAAAAATTTGCATAATTGAGAGAAAAACACTACATTTGCACAAAAATTGAATTAGGCTTGAGATATGACCAAGTTATCCATCATAGTTCCCGTATACAATGTCGAAAGCTATATTAGGCCTTGTATTGAAAGTGTTTTCAAGCAAAGGCTCGATGAAGCTGACTTTGAGGTTATCATTGTAAACGACGGAACACCAGACAATAGTATGGAAATGATTGCTGACATCATTGCTGCCCATCAAAACATTACAGTCATCAATCAAGAAAACCAAGGTTTGTCTGTAGCGCGTAACAATGGAATTGCTGCAGCAAAAGGGGAATACATCCTCATGCCAGATTCTGACGATCTGCTAATTGAGAATAGTTTAAAACCTTTGCTAGAAAAAGCGCTGGAGACAAAAGTAGATTTGGTCGTAGCAGACTTTTTAACCATGACCGATGAAGAAATAGACGATTTTCATAACAAAGATTTCCAACAGTCTGAACTACAATTTAAAAGGATTGTCGGTGAACAGATATATTTAGAAGTATTAAATCCTTATCATTGTTACGTTTGGAGAACGCTTTACAGAAGAGAATTCCTCGTAAAAGAAGGATTGATATCCTACCCTGGCTTACGATATCAGGATATACCATTTACACATGAATGCTACCTCAAAGCAAACAATTGCATTTGTTCAAATATTCACTTAAATATTTACAGAATATGGCCAGGATCATCTACCAACGCTTACAAATTTGAAAACTCCAAGCATTTTATTACTGCTATTGCCCTAACATGGAAGTTAAGACAAATTGAAGGGCTTTCATCAAACTTACTGTATAAGTTAGAAGAAAATGTCTATATATCATTTCGCACCATGATATATAATACATTATATGGCATCAAAGAAAAAAAAGATAGATATGCATTGATGAATTATATAAACTTTCAGGCTCCTGATATAAATTTCACCCATAGCATCCAACAAAGAGTCATCACCTTTTTGATTAAGAGGATGCCACACCTTTTCATAAATCTGTACTATCGATATGCACAGATAGCATATAAGAAAAAATAGAAGATATGGAAAAGATAGATTTTGTCGTCACGTGGTTGGATTCCAATGATCCTGAGTGGCAGAAGCAATATGCGCATTTTAAGCCCAATGCAAAGGGAGATACGGGGAAAGGGCGCTACCGTGAGATGAATACCTTCCATTATTGGTTTAGGTCAGTTGAAGAGTATACCCCATGGGTTAATAAGATATTTATCGTTACGAATGGAAAGTTTCCTGACTGGATAAACAAGAACAATCCCCGACTAGTACTCGTCAAACACGAAGATTACATCCCCCAGGAATTCCTTCCAACCTTCAACTCATGCACCATCGAGTTACATTTGCACAAAATAAAAGAACTATCTGAGCATTTTGTCTATTTCAACGACGACATGATAATAAATTGTCCTATTACACCCGATTACTATTTCAAGGAAGGGCTTCCCTGCGACTATAACAAGGAGACATGTTTCAACGTACCGATATATACACCAAAAGAAAGATTTAACATCTATATGTCGATGATGGCTGATATAGGAATCATAAACGCTCACTTCAATAGATGGGAAACGGTATGCCAGTCACCTAAGCGATGGTTTGGTCCTCATCTTGGGTTGAAAGGCTTAATCATGAGCAGCGTGTTGATGAAACAGCATTTGTTTGTTGGTTTTTCTAATTTTCACAGTGAACAAGCTTACCTTAAATCCACATTCAATGAGGTATGGGATAAAGAACCAGACTTCCTGAATGCCAGCTGTACACGCTTTAGGGAAGATGTCATAGCTAATCCATATCTATTCCGCTATTGGCAGCTGGCGAAGAACATGTTCTACCCCTTAAAAAGGAAGTCATATGCCATTCATATCTCAGACAAGAGTTGCACAAACATAATGGACAAAGTGCTACTAAGCGACAAGTTCCATTCTGTGTGTATCAACGATACATCATTATGTTCAGACGATGATTTTGAGTTCGCAATGAATTATGCAACGAAGCTCTTAGAGAAAAAATTCCCCGAAAAGTCATCATTTGAGATATAAGTAAAATTAATGCATTTCTTATACCTCTATATTACCTATTTTATAGACTGCATCGATGACACGTTGCATCTGTATTTTCCACGTAAGGTGTTCTACCGTTTTACGAATCTCTTCTGGCTTCATTTGGAAGTGATCCACGAAGTCGATAATCTGCTGAATATCAATAGGAGATTCATCGGCAGGAGCCTTTAACACATACGGCTGATGATCAAAGTCGCTATCCTGTTCACTATAGATAAAGGGGATACCACGAGTCGCATATTCTCGATTTTTCAGGGTTTTGATAACGGTTATGCCGCTACGATGTCGACCTAAAGAACCAATGGCAAACTGACACAAGTTGAACACTTTGGTCAGTGCATCACCAAAGAGTTGACCATGAAAGATGATTCTGTCTTGCAATCCATACTTCTCAATAATCGGTACGAAGCTCAATTTCATGCGATTAGGATCTACTCCTCCAACAACATGGAAAACAACTTCTCGATTTCCTTTATATTCTCCTATTCCAGTCATGATTCGGTCAAAGCCATGCCACAAATGTACTTCAGCTACACCTATAAGATGGATAGCCGAAGGCTGATGGCTGATGGCTGATGGCTGATAATTATGGAGGGGGATGCTATCGAAATCGACTCCATTACTAATATTAATCGTTCGTTGACCGAAAATCTCAGTGGCATCAGAGAATGTTACTATTGCCGACATCTCTTGACATAACTGCTTACGAAACAATTGATCTATTTTCAATCCAAAACGTACACCAAATGAGAAAGTGTCTAACTCATGGTCATAGGGATATGTAGGGATTTCTGTCACAGCTTTTATACCAGACTTCCTAAGTTTCTTAAACAAATGTATCAAAAAAGGATTAGCATTCATAAAACTACGTGCATAAACAAACTCTATGCGTTCCTGAATACAATAATCATAGATACAACAATAATCCATACGCTGACGAAGTGCTGCTATTCGACCTGTACCATAATCTTTTAACACATCTTCATCTATATAACGGCATCGATGACCATTCTCAGTAAATCCATAATAGCATAATCTTACATCATGTCCATTCTCACGCAAACCTTTGACTTGATAGTGTATTTTTTTAGAAATACCACTATACTCAGAAAAACCATGATAGACTAAGAAAAGTATTCTCATCTCCTATATTACTTTTTTAATTTTCCCCAACAACCTAACAAAGAACAAGGATAAAGAAGAAGGTAAGTGACTTAACCCTAAAAAGAACAAATTTTGTAAAAGCCTTTGACGGAATCGGATAATCTGCCAGACATTTATAGGATACCATAGGACTCTGTTCATCTCAGAATATGAGATTGTAGGAGTTATCCTCTGATAGTATTTCAAAATATAACAAACTATATAGAAACTATTCATCTCAAGATTATAAAGAAGATATGGGAAGTATTCCTCTTTTATATATCGCTTACACCCACTCTTCAAATAATCAATCGTAGAAATATTCCGCAGAATTTCTTCCTTATCTAATAGCTCCCTATCCTGATATTGAGACAAAGAACCTGGACGACAAAGATAATGATAGGTTATATCTGAAATGAGTACTGCTCTGTTAACCTTTGGTACCATATCATAAGTGAAAGCGAGATCTTCCCAATATATTGTATCAAAAAAAAGTAAATGGTTTAACCTGATAAAATTATGGCTAAAAAGTACATTGCATACTGATATCTGAAAAGATGAATAGTTCTTGAAAGCATACATCGCCAATTCGCCAGGTTTCAAAAGTTTCAAATCTGGATAAAAATTATGCTGCGATGCCGAATGATGAACATTATCCACACGAATCCACGAACCATACACAACTTCAACCTGATATTGACGGGCGGCTCTCATCATCTTTTCTATCGCATCTGGTTCTAATATATCATCTGAATCCAAGAAATACAAATATTCTCCCTTTGCCTGCTCCAAAATGACATTTCTTGTCTTTCCAACGCCAAGGTTCTGTTTATTATAGAGAATACGGATATCTTTTCCTCTTTGATGCTCTTTCTGCAAACGCTCTACAACATCAATTGTTCCATCATTACCGCAATCATCCACGACCAAATATTCGATACTACCAAACGACTGATTTAGAGCAGACTCCATTGTCTTTTCAATATAGTCGACTGCCCTATAAACAGGTATTCCTATGGTAACTTCATAATTCATTCTATAATGAGTCAAATAAACTCTTCCACTGTTCTGCAATATAATCTATTTTAAAGCGCTGTACGTTTCTCACCCCTGCAGTTGCCATAGAGCGACGCAGCCTTTCATTTTCCATCATTTTTGACAAAGCTGCAGCCATTGCCTCCACATTACCATTCTCTACGAGCAAGCCATCTTCTCCGTCAGTTATAATATTTCTTGGTCCCCAAGGACAATCGAAAGCCACGACTGGGAGACCACAGACCATTGCTTCGGTAATCACCATACCGAACCCTTCGAAACGTGAACTTAACACAAAGAGGCCGCTATCCAAATATTCTTTTTCTACTTCATTCGTACGCGCATGAAGTTGACAGCGCTTACGGCTAATTTGAAGGCTATCCAACAATTGTTCGTAAGCAGATCGGTCGCCATCGCCATAAACGTCTAATCGCCAGTCCTCCACTACGTTTTCCACCTTTGCCCAAGCTTGAAGCAACAAATCAATACCTTTCTCATGAGAATAGCGAGCCACAGCCACTACGCGTTTTGCAGTTAACAAACTTTTCGCTTTTGGATTCAATGATAGTGGGTCAGGAATGACTTCTACATTATCCAATTCTATCCATGACTCTTTATCACTTTCTGTTAAGACCACAAGTTTATCAAGCCGCTTCAGTTTACTTACCAGCCCGTCAGACCAAACCTTAGCGAATATACGTTGGAAAATACTTGCATCTTCAGTATTATAATTTCGATAGTTGGCCCGATTGATATGCATCTCGCCAACCTTGCGGCTACCATCTTTGATATCGTTGATAAAATTGATTTCTCGACGAAGGAGGCTGACAGTGATATCTGGTCGCAGATGCATAAGTTCTGCTGTCAGTGCTTTCTTATACTGGCGCTGCTTCTTCAAATAAACATATATTTTTTTAAAGAAGGAGCAGAACCAAAGTTCTTCGAAACCAATATTCAAATTGAGTACCTTAATCTTTTCCGATAATGGATAAAACAACGGCTTATCTTTTCCTTCTGTCAAGATAATCGTAATATCATAACCGAAATGTTCAGCAAAATAGTTGGCTTTCAACGTCAGCACACGCTCAACTCCACCAGCCATATAAAGGGCTGGAGTAACGTAGACTATTTTGAGCTTTTTTGCTGTTTCAGGCTCCATATTACACTTTTATGTGGCAAAATTACAAAAATATTTTGAATTATCAAATTAATTATGTATTTTTGCGCAATAATTACTACGAAAAATGAGAATAGGTATAGAGGCACAGCGGATATTCCGTAAGAATAAGCATGGCATGGACTACGTAGTACTGCAGGAAATTAAAGAACTGCAGCAGATAGATTCGGAGAACGAATTTTACGTATTTGTGAAACCTGGCGAAGACCGTTGCGTAGAGAGTTCTAAGAACATTCATGTCATTGAATTGAACTGTCCCTCCTACCCACTTTGGGAACAATGGGCTTTACCAAGGGCTGCCAAGAAATACGGAGTAGAGATATTGCACTGTACCAGCAATACAGCACCTATTTGGTGTGACATTCCCTTGGTATTAACGCTGCACGACATCATTTTCCTGGAACCCCGTGACAAACAGAATCATTCACTTTACCAAAACATGGGATGGTTGTATCGCAGGTTGAACGTTCCTAGAATACTGGATAAGTGCAGACGTATCATTACTGTTTCGAACTTTGAAATGGAGAATATCATTTCTAAGTTGGACATTCCGCGTGAACGAATGGCAATGATTTATAATGGCTATAACGACTGGTTTAAGCCTACTGAAGATAAGAATGAGGTTTACAAAAAGTACATTGCAGAATCAGGTTATTTTTTCTTTTTAGGGAATACAGATCCCAAGAAGAATACAGAACGGACGCTGGTAGCATACTCGAATTACCTAGAGCAATCGGATGTGAAGCGTAAATTGCTGATGGCCGATCTTGATGCTGATTATCTAAATGGAATCATTGAGCGGAATCATACTGAGAATATCAGAAACAACATCGTTATGCCAGGGTATATTGTAAATAGTGACCTACCTTATATTTACAATAATGCTTATGCCTTTCTATACACATCACTTAGGGAAAGTTTTGGCATTCCTTTGTTAGAAGCTATGGCATGCGGAACGCCTGTCATCACAAGTAACACCTCATCGATGCCAGAAATTGGAGGTAAGGATGCTATCCTCATAAATCCAGAAAATAGTGATGAGATTACGGAAATGATGTTACGTCTGGAGAAAGATCAAGATTTCTACGAACAACAAAGACAGATTGGACTGGAACGTGCCAAGCTGTTCTCATGGAGAAAAACAGCAGAGAACCTGTTGAGATTATATCAAGAAGTGTATAACGAAGTATACCAGCAATGAAGGATAAAGAACATATACGACAAGGATTAAAGGGAAGTCCAGGATTGAAGCGGTTTCTGGATTACCTTATCATGAACCAGCGGGATGCAAGGCCGCGGTGGTATGTGAGGATGCTGGCACCGTTGTATCAGCATAGGGGACGCGGGTCGAAGATCTATTGGAGTGTACGGATGGACACCCCACCCTACAGAAATTTCCAACTGGGCAGAAAGAGTGTCATTGAGTCGTACTGCTGCATTAACAATGCGGTAGGTGACGTGACCATTGGCGACCATACACGCATCGGCATTCATTGTACGGTCATCGGACCTGTGAGCATCGGCAATAACGTAAACCTAGCTCAGGGCATCACGGTGACTGCGCTGAACCACAACTACGAAGATGTGACGCGACGGATAGACGAGCAGGGTATCAGCACGAAGCCAGTAGTCATCGGCGACGATGTA
>Ga0310691_10004579_pt1 | contig 15477 bp, 20 predicted proteins | sample 176DNAGHGlowgp2_FD_203887 | JGI IMG/M metagenome (GOLD analysis project Ga0310691, IMG submission 203887) | Sheep rumen microbial communities from Palmerston North, Manawatu-Wanganui, New Zealand - 1766 DNA GHGlow gp2 (v2) (version 2) | ecosystem: Host-associated > Mammals > Digestive system >...
CCGTATGCTGCGGTACCACCGCAGCCCCTCTTCCTAAAAACATTCACGGCAAAAAGAATGAATTGGTTTAACCGCCCCTCAAAAAAGAAACTCGAAATGCTGCAAGCTATCCGTCCATCCAGCAAGGCCACGCTTAAAATCCAGTGCCTCATGCTCTGCAACGGCAAGGTCGATGAAGCCGAAAAGCTCTACGACTACTTTGCGAAGGATATGCCCGACCTGCCCGACTACGACGCGCCCGTCCCCACATGGCTCGACAATACCAAGGACGTGGCTAACGGCATCGTCTCGTGGCTCGGACAGAACAAGGAAACGCTGGCTCAAGGCTACGAAATCCTGCGCGGCATCACCGGCAACCGCCTGCCGCCGCTATTTGGCGCAGTGCCAGACGCGCCGGCAGCCCCCACCGCAACCCCACTGCCTCCTATCAACGAATAAAGTCCCGTATGCTGCGATATTATCGCAGCCATAACAACTAAAATCATCACGGCAATATGAATGAACAAACCAACACCCCACAGTCCACCCCGCAGCAAGGCGCACAGCAGCCCCTTCGCGGCTTTCCCATATCCTTCAACATCTACGCTCACAACGAGCAGGAGGTAGAGCACCTCCGCATGGCCATCGTGGCTTTCATCGGCCAGCACGCCCAGCAGGGTCGCGCCGTCGATGCAGAGCGCACAGCCCACGCCATCGCCAACTGGGATAAGAACCCTATCGTAAAATCACAAATCATCAAGCATTATACATAAGACTATGGCAGACGTAGAAAACAAACCCCAAAGTCCAGTAAACGGCAGCACTGCCGCCGTCTCATCCGCCGTCTCATCCGCTGCCTCCCCGCAGCAAGCCACCGTGCCCGGAGGTTCTCCGTTGGGGGCTCATCAGCAGCCCCGCCCATGTCCGCAGGACTGCTCAAAGTGCGGACTCCAACAGCATGCTTTCTGCGCGGCGAGAATGTCGTTCCAGATGTTCGAGGTGATGAACGGCATCATCAACCGGCTCGACCGGCAGTCGCAGCATATCAGCGAACTGGAAAAGCGGCTGTCGGCCATCCAGAGCACCGAGGCCGAGCTGGCTGCACCGGCACCAATACATGGCAGTCCCTTCGCCGGAGAGAAGTAGTAGTGCGTGTCGCCGCACCACGGCGGCCCAAGATACAGCACAGGAGGAGGACGGTGCAAAGAATAGGTCCTCGTATAAATAAACCAACACAAAAACTTTAGCATTATGGCTTGTAATCAGAATGGAAAGACTTACTTCAACAGTCTGACCCCGTACCCCGGAGGCACAGCCGCCTCCACCTCGTACATGCTCGACTGCACGCATTACACTTGCGGCAATCGTCAGATGTGCGTCAACAGCGCCGAGGGATTCCCCCTGGCAAGTAACTTTGACATCCAGGTCATCGGCGCTCCCCGGCAGCTCGGCGACGACCTCTACTGCTGCGATGTGCGCTGCATCTGCGACCTCACCTACCAGCAGGTCTATCGTTGTGGCAACGGCTGTCCTAACAGTTGCCTGCAGACGGAGAAGGTCATTGTAACGAAGTGCATCCCCTGTCCGTCGGCAGACGTGCCAACCGTCACACCCGTCGGTGTCAGCGCATCGCCTGTCGGCGCAACCTGCGGATGTCCATCGACCAACATGGCCGACGTGGAGTTCGCCTTCACCGTCGCCACCGGCGCATAGGTATCTGTCATGTTATGACATGGAGTGACATCGCGTGGATCGTAGTCGCCTGTACATCGGCCAACCACCTCGGGCTGATAGCGGCAGTGGAGCGTGTTCTCCACCGCCGCCTGCCCGTGGTCAACTGTCCGAAGTGTCTCACCTTCTGGAGCACGCTGGCATACCTGCTGGCATGCTTCCTGACGGGCGGCGATGCACTGCGAGGAGGCAGCCCTATAGCATCCCTCCTCTCAGCGGTGCCACGGATGATCGCGGTAGCCTTCCTTGCCGCTTATTCCGCCTTATGGCTCGAACTTATTATGTATTTTATCGACACCATCTACAACAGCATCTATGACCAAATCAACAAAGATAACAGAGAAGAAACAGGTGCAGACAATCAAAGCACCGGCGAAGACTGACGCCGCGCAGTCCGTCGAGTCTGTTGCTGTATTACAGCAATCCCCGTCCCACTCCGCAACATCCAAGCCTCGCCGCCCTGTCTCGCAGATAACCTCTCGCAGCATCCCAGTCCAGCGCACGCCGCGCATCCCGTCGGCCCGCTGCCCGTCATGCTGATTTCCAATCCTGCAAAAAACGGAAAGAGCAGGAGGTATTTGCAGAAATCCTACAAAATCAACATCTAAACAAAAGAAGAAATGACAACAGAAGAAATGAGAAACGAGTTCCATGCCCTATTCAATCTAATGGCTGGCTCGAACAAGGTAGAGAACATGCACGTCTTCGGCAACGTGCATAAGGAGATGATGGAGTGGTTCATCGTCAATAAACCCGACCTGGCACAAGAATGGCTCGACAAACTGGAGAGCATCCGTTGGCATCAGTACCTCACACCGAAGGAGGCCGACAAAATCATCGCCGGCATGAATCCCAAGGCTCCCTGGAGCCGCGAAGCCTGGAAGCAGGCGATGACATCGTTCGGCTTGCCACTCGAAGAACAGCCGTGCTACAACCGATGTGCATTGTTCGTCGAGATGTCAAAGATGTATTCCGATTTCGGGGATAACATTGCAGAGATGCTTGGCAAGCCCCTTGCCCCGACGGACAAAGACATTATCGCCGCCACCTACAAGATGGCGCTCAAAACCCTGAAGGACAAGGACGGCGTGTACGACATCCGCCGCTACTTCTCCCTCTAAGCCACCGTGCCCTGCGGTTTTCCGCAGGGCCACATCACGCCCATGCCATTCGACCAAGCCATTGACAACCTCCTTCGCCAGAAGATGCTTGAAGACATCTACTCCCGAATGTCCGACGACGAGAAGAAACTCTTCGTCCAGATGGTCCTGCAGAATCGCTCTACCGACGAAATCTTGCAGGCCCTACAACAACAGTCGGCGCAGATAGCGCAGGTAGCCGATAAGGTAAACCGTCAGTCGTGGCTCACCGACTTCGGCAGCGACGTGGCGGCCAACTTCCTCACCGACGGGCTGATACTGCTCGCCCGCCGGCTCTTCTGATAAACCGTCATTCGCCGTGACGTTGCGACAGGGCGTGGGTGTTGCTTCAGCACCGTGCGCCCTGTCATTTGTACCTCCTCTGCCCCGACCGCGAAGGCCAGTACGAGCCCCTCCCGCCCATCAACTTCCGCCGCCCCTGTCAGGGGTAGTCACGTAATCTCAGTCGTTCAGTGCTACCTTTGTGATAGCAACACAAAAACAAAGATAGCAGCACAATGAATCTCACAGACCTCTGGCCACTCCTCTCCATCGTCGTACCTATAGTGGTACTCTATTTCGGCTACATTCAGCAGCTTCGCATCCGCGTGGCAGTGTTGGAGGAAACTGTTAAAAACCAGCAGATTGTCATAGATAATCAGCAGAAGCGTATGGATAGTCATTCTAAAAAGCAAGATGACATTCTCGACTTAGTAACTGATCTGAAAGTCGAAATGGTGAAGCAAATCAGCCAAATGACCAGCGAATTGGGCACCATCAGCGCCGACGTAAAAAACATCAACCGCATGTTCGCCGTCGACGACAACGGTTTTTCTTTCAGTAACCATAAAAAACAGTAGAAGCTATGAAGAAGTTCCGTCTCGCTTGTTGCAATTTCGCTGCAACCCTCCGACGCCGCTGGCGCAATCACATGCCTGTGTTCTTCCGCCGATTGTTCTGGATATGCTCGCTTATCAGCGGTACGGCTCTTGCCGTCAACACGGCCATCATGGCCGGTGGCGGCACTCCGCATGAATGGTGGCAAGACATCTATCCATACCTGCTCGGCTTTCCTGCCGGCATTGCCTTCGCTGCAAAGTTCACACAGCAATATCAAGGCAAACCTATTGACTACGACAAGCACCGTCAGGCCGAACGCAATGGGCGCACCATCCTGGACAGTGACATTGATACGCTTAATCATCAAGATTGCGAACAGTCAAATGAAGACAATTAAAAAAGTTTCGCACTTATAATAATCCAATTATTTTATCTAAATTTTTATTAATTTTCTGTTTAGTCGATATATTATCAGAATAATTAGTTATCTTTGCAGCAAGATTATTAACCACCAAGGTGATTTGAATCGCAATTATGATAAATAATATTTAATTGTTGTAAAGAAACTATGGTCGAAAAGAATATTGCAATGGCCATCGACTATCGCGGCGATAATGACGACGTGCTGACACTGATGTTTGCAGGCATCAGCATGGAAACCCTACAGCGGATATTCTGCTTCTTGTGTGGCAGCGGCAGTGGCATCGCTCGCGGCTTCAGCATCAGTGAAGGCTGCTCGCCCGTATGGCGTATGGGCTATGTCAACGAATGGCTGGAGGTGACGCTTCAAGACCGTAACGACCTATTCACAACCATCGAAGACATGCTGCTCCTCATAGAAAGCGCGGTAGCCCGACACGCACAAGGTCGCGTCGACCGATACCCACTCACCGACTTTCTGAACCTGCTCCACCGCAACGAGCGCCGCATCATAGCCACCGTGCCAGCCGTTTCTCCGGCTGAAAAAACCGTTCCAGAGACCACCGCTGCTATCCTCCGCGACTTCCCCACTACCCCCACGCGCACCCTTGCCGCCCGTTATGGCCGCTCCATCTCTGCTATTAACACCATGGCACACCGTCGCGGCATTACCAAGGCCCTCTGGTCCTAACTCGTCACGTATGCTGCGATATTATCGCAGCCCCACATAACCGAAAAACGAACAACGAAACCGAAGAAACAAATGGCGAACATCTATGTAAGAATGCCCTGGTACGTGGCTGCCTTCATGCGAGGCCGCGACGAAGAAAACCAACTGACGGAATGGCAACCGATGAAGTTCGGCGAATACACCGAAGCGTATGACATCATGGCCAGTGACCTGCGCTATATGGACGAAGCACGACTCTCCGAACTCTGCTACTCGCAGAAAGGCTGGCAGAACATTGTCAAGGGGAAGACCGCTGGAGGCGGCAAAATCATCATCAACCGTGACGCACAGCAGTGGCCAACGGCCAGAGAAATCTGTCTGCTGTGCTGCAAGGAACCTACTGGCCGGCAGCTGTCCAACGACTATCTTTGCATCGAGATTCCCAAGGAGGTGTACTACAACCGCAGTGTACATCGTACTAACTCCTGCTATGCGCTGAGCTACGACGGAGCGAAGAAGCTGGCCGACCTGATGTATGGCGAATATTGCCGCTACTTCACTAAGTGGATGGCGCATGAAGAACAGCTGTGTCGGGCACGGCACATACCTCGGAAGCGCAACGTCATGGTGGAGCGTTTTCTCGTGCAGTTTAATATCTTTGTGCATGACGCCGCTCAAATGGAAACACTACGACGTATGTCCTACAAGTGGGAGAGCTACGCAAACACCAAGCTGACAGGCCGCAATGAGTTCGCCGGAGGCTATGCCAACCACGTCAGCGAGGAGGAAATGGCTAAGGCTGAAGAGCGTAAACGTAAAAAACGAAGGCTAAACGAAAGTTAATTGCTGACGTAAAAGATGTTAAAACTTTCTTACATCGTGAGGAAATTTGGTACACCCGCAGTCACAGCGCGAAAAACAGCCCAAAAAGCCCCCGTGCTGACTGCTTTTCCAGTCAGAAACCAGCCGATGTGCAGGCTGCATCTCCAGCCGAAACGCATATATATAATATAAGGTATAGAAGCAATGAACGAACAAGAATGTCAAGAGCTGTTGATGTCTGAGGTAACGGGCATCGACCTGGTGAGCCGGAGCGGATGGCCGCTGCCGGTGCCTTTCGGAGTACCCAACGTGAGCGAGATGACGGTGACGGACTACCTGCCAGCCGCCGTCCTGCTGAGTATCGACTACGCGGGCGACGGCGACGCCATGATGAAGCCAACGCCGCAGCACAAGGCTTCGCCCAGCCGCGAGGCGTGCGGCGTGGTGTATGCCCACACGCTGCAAGTGCCGATAGACAAAGGTTTTCAGGCCATTCGCACTAAGCTACAGATGCTACAGCAGACGGAGTTCAACATTGTGCTCCACACCTACAACGGCACACGCTATCTGATACACACGCTGCCCAACACGCCTACCTTCGACATCGACGAGCAGGCAGGCCAGTATATGCAGCAGACAGTGAAGGTAGTCGCCAAGTCAATGAGCAGCTTCATTCGGCTGAACATTACAGAGAACTCATAGCTTGTTTTTAAGGTATTAAAGATTGTAATTGAACAAGTCCGCCTACAGTCAAGTAACCCGTGAGGGCGAAACGTAGCGGTAATTAACAAAGTGTATTTAAAAACCATTTTTTCGGCAAAAGCCGCCTGTGACAGGTAGCTTTTGCCCTTTTTTTGTCTGAAAAGGCCAAAAATATTGTCACAACCGTTTCCCCGATGTGCGAACTTTGCGAGTAGAAAAAACTTTTTATTCCCCCGCAAACTCGATATGAACGGACTTTTAGAAATACAGACCACTAACAAATGGCTCATCGATCGCGACTTCGGCCTGAAGGCTATGCGTATGGTCAATGCCATGATGAACGGACACCTGCTGCGCGAGCACGACGATAAAGTCTATGGCGTCCGCTGCTACGAGCAGGCCAACGGCGAGTTTACCGCTATGGCTGCTGACGAGAATGGCGGTCAGGTGAAATCGGACACACCTTTTATCAATGTGCTCTACGTCGAGGGGCCGATTACCCGTGAGGGTGGCGCCTGCACCTACGGCTCTCGTCAGTTGCGCGACATGATGATGGAAGCCGCAGACTATGAGAACTGCCTCGGACACCTGTTGCTCATCAACGGCCCTGGTGGTGTAGATACTGCCATTCCCGATATGATGCAAGCTACTGACTACGCTCGCTCGAAAGGTCAGCCTATCGTAGGCCGCATTGACGGGTTCTGTGCTTCGGCTCACATCTGGATTGCCACCATGTGCGACGAGCTGTACTACAACAACCCCGCCGACAAGATTGGCAGCGTAGGAATCTACTACGCCAACATCATGCACAAGGACGGCGACGTTGACCCCGAAACGGGCGGAACGTGGCACATCGTCTATGACCCCGAGAGCTACGACAAGAACAAGCCCTACCGCGACCTCGCCGACAACAACGACGATACGCTCATCAAAGAGGAACTGATTCGCGACGGTGCCGTGTTCCGCAACTACATCAAGAGCCGTCGTCCCAATGCAACCGAAGAGCACCTGCACGGCAAGATGTTCGACTGCAAGGACGTGGAGGGCATACTGGTTGACGGTCAGGCTACGATGCAGGAGGCTTTCAATCGCGTAGTCGTTCTCAGCAAAAAGCGCAACGGTAGCAAGTCGGGCAAGACTGGCCGCATGGCATCAGCCAGCAACTCAGGAACAATTTTATCAACCACTTCAAACAATATCAACATGAAAGAGAAATTTCCAAAGATTTTCGCGCTTCTCGGTGTGGAAGCAATGGAGTGCAAGGAGGACGGCACGTTCTTCAACGCTTCGCTGCTGGAGACCCTGGAAGGCAAGATTGGCGAGATGGAGCAGGCTAATGCCGACGCAAAGGCACTGGCCGAGCAACTCACCAACGAGAAGAATGAACTGACCGCCAAGGTCGAGTCGCTGACCACCGAGCACGCTGCCGCCATCGAGCAGCTGAAAGCCGACCACCAGAAGGCTATCGACGACCTGAAGGCTGAACACCAGACCAAGGTGGACGAGCTGAACGCTACCGTCGAAGAGAAGCAGAATGCCATCGCTGCCCTGGAGCAGGAGAAGGCCGACCTGCAGGCCGACGTGAACGCCAAGGCCGAGAACATCGAGACGCTGACCACCGAGCTCAACGGTGCCAAGGCCGCCGTAGAGACAGCCCAGCAGACCCTCGCCGAGCGCGATCAGACCATCAGCGACCTGAACGCTCAAATCGCCGAGCTGGAGAACAACCCCGGCGATGCTCCCCAGGCAGGCGCAGCCCCCCAGACCAACGGGCAGGGCGCACAGGCTCCCACCGTCGGCGTAGGCCAGTACGTCTATGACCCCAATCTCTCCTACAAGGAGAATATGAAGCGCAAGGATGCCTTCGAGCAGGGCAAGTAGTCGCCGCACCCTCAACCAACACAAACAACTCTCATATTAACAACACAAACACAAAATTCTAAACATTATGGCAAACGAAGCAAAATTTATCGGTTTGGAGAATGTTCAGAGCGTAGCCAACAAGCTCAGCCCTAACATTGTCATTGGCCCGGCCTTCTACATGAAGGACGAACTGGACCGCCTCGGTATCAAGGTCGAGACGGGCGTGCAGTACCAGCTCACCAAGACCGTCTTCGCCGGCAAGGGCGGACAGACGCGCCGCAAGGAGGTGGGCAACGTCAAGGAGTCGAAGCTCGGCTACCTGTTCTCTCGTAAGCTGACGGCGAACATCTGCGTCCATCGCATTCGCTGTAACGAAGACGACTTCCAGGAGAAGCCCGGCAACATCGCCATCAACGGCTCTGCCGAGATGCACTTCGAGAAGACCGAGCTCTTTATGACCGAGCAGGCCAGCCTGTTCTCGCAGGACGTGTTCAACAACATCATTGGCGGCGACGCTACGAGCAACGACGAGGAGATGAACCTCTTCGACGGTCTGCTCACCGTGATGGCCACCGACATCAACGACGGCACCGTGTCGGATGGCAACAAGAACCTCATCCCCAGCGGTGTGTTCGATGCTCCGCAGAGCGAGGGCGACTCCGCTGCCTTCGACGAGTTCCTGGCTTGGTTCAACAAGTGGGATGCCCGCCTGAAGAAGCAGAAGGTGAACGTCTATATGCCCACCGACATCGCCCAGGCCATCAGCGATGCCTACGAGCAGAAGCACCGCTCGCACAAGAGCGTCACCGAGCTGGACAACGGCAACTTCCAGATCAAGAGCAACGGCCTGCAGAAGCTGACCTTCATCCCCGTGGACGACATCAAGGGCAACCTCGTGTTCGCCACCATCGAGGGCAACCTCCTGCTCGGCGTGAACAACGAGAGCGACGACTCCTTCGTGAAGGTCGTTCCCGAGCCCTCTCAGGACGTGAAGGACCTCGTGATGCAGATTCAGGGTATCTTCGGCTTCATGCTGGTTGACCCCACCGCCCGTGCCTTCGTGACTAACGGCGGCGCTGCCGAGATGACCTTCAACAGCGGCGACTACACCAAGGATGCCGTCTATGTCACGGCCAACGCCGATGCCAACGGCAAGGCTATGGGAACTGTCGTTATCAAGAACGGCTCTGACACCATCGTGAGCGGCACCGAGGTAGCCAAGGGCACCACCCTGACGCTGACCGCTACGGGCATCGCTGCCGACGCAACGGCTGATCCCGTCGTGAAGGGCACTACCTTCGTGAAGTGGAGCACCGGCTCGACCGAGAACCCGCTGAACGTCGTAGCCACCGGCGACCCGATGAGCATCACGGCTATCTTCAGGGAGAACGCTTAGTCTCTCAGGAAACGGAAGGGTAAGGGAGGCCGACGCAAGGTCGATAACCTCCCGCCCTTTTCCTGAAAAGCCAAAGTGCCCGCTGCTTCTCCAGCGGGAAAACAAACAGAAGTAACAACACAAAAACACAGTAACAATATGGCAAACACAATTCTTCCATGCCCGGAACTGGAGAGCTACATCGCTGGCTCGCAGTGTACGGAAAACATGGCCGGCATGGGCGAGGTCATCTACGTCTTCGACCGCTCGAAGGTGGACAAGAGCAAGATTACCCGCAACAACGAGACCTATACCCTCGCAGAGGGCTGGCTCGGCACCGGCGTGCTCTATAAGTTTGAGTGCAAGCGCGACTCGCAGCAGATTCAGGGCGAGGGCCAGGGCGACCGCAAGGGCTTCGTCATCACGCTCAACGCCGTCATCGAGGCTGTCGACAAGACGTCGGCCCGCATCCTGCGCTCCATTCAGAACCTCGACCTCGGCTACATCATCCCCGGCGACGGCGAGAACCAGATTCTCTACGACCCGAACAAGAAGGTGTACACCGAGAGCGGCAACCTGACCTCCGACACGGGTGCTGCTGCCGGCGACGACCGTCAGACGGCCATTCAGGTTCACCTCGGTCCCGTGCCTTTCGGCAACCTGTTCATCGACGCCGATTCGGTGCCCGCCGCAGGATGGGATTCGCTCATGGAGAAGAAGACGCAGACTCCCTAACCGCTGACGCACTCCCAGACAACCATTTGTTCCATTAAGGTTCATTCGTTTCAGGTTCATTTGTTTTAGTTTGGTTAGTAGTAATTCGTTTAATTCGTTGGCCCCGCAGGTGTAGCAGCCTGCGGGGTTTTCTTATGCTTGACGCCGTGCCATGCGCCTTTCCGCAGGGGCATCCCCGCCGTTTTTTAGTCCCAAACTTCGCCCATGTTTTCGCTATCTTTGCCTTCAGAACGAAAACAAAAACAACAAACGTCATGGAACAAACCAAGCTATTCAACCAGATGACCACCGACGAGCAGGTGAAGTATCTGACCGACCTTTCCGAGTTTATCGACAACAAGCTGCCGCGCCTGGAGCGCATCAGCGACGCCTGGGAGCACTCCGACCGCAAGGACATGGAGACGGGCCTGCGGCTGCTCTGCGCCTTCCAGTTTGCCCGCGACTTCGTGGACAAGGCGCTGCGCTACGGCGACTATGCCGCCCGTGCCCGTCGCCTTCGCGTATATATAGATAAGGTGAAGGCGGAAATCAGCAAGGGCCTCGCGATGAAGGGCAGCGACGGCCACCAGTATGCCATCGTGCCCGCCACCGTGCCCCAGCGCCGCCGTGGCCGTCCTGCCGCCAATCCCCTCCCTTCCGCTCGGCCCTTTGGGACGCTTGCTACCGATAGGGACGCAAGAAGGGGAGGGGCAGGGGTGGGGTCTGTAACTTCCCTTGCCGGAGTGAAGATGGATGCCGAAATGGAACGCCAGGTGAAGATAGCCCGTCTGCTGGGCATAGAGGTCGTCATCGACCAGAGCACCGCCCCCCGCGAGAAGAACAACACCGAGCTGGCCGAGGAACGCCAGCGCCGCGCCGAAGAGGAAGCGAAGCAGGCCCCCTCGCTCTTTGGAAATGAAGAATTAAGAATGAAGAATGAAGAATTGACCGCCCCCGTCCCGTCTGCTGCTGTAGTACAGCAGCCCACCGAACAGCCAGCCCCCGTGCCCGCCGCTTCTCCGGCGGGAACTCCCCCCATCACCGACGCTCCCGACTACCGCCTGCACCTCGACCAGAAGGCGCCCTTCCTCTCTACCCAGGAGCTGCAGGCCGACGTGAGCCGCATACGCGCCCTGCGCACCACCGCCGCCGCCAAGGCTGAGCGGGCCAAGACGCTGGCCGACGTGGGTGCCGACGCCGAGACCATCGCCCCCTACGCCCGCGAGGCTCAGGAAGCCCTCGAAGCCTACGAGGCCATCTATGCCGCCATCGACCAAGACCTGGCTACCACCTACTACCGTCTGCTGAACGACGACACGTTCCGTCAGCGATTCCTCGACCGCTACAAGTTCAAGACGATGGAGAACGTATCGAAAGACTTGCTCTACGACCTGAAAAAGCACTACCAGAAGGTGCAGTCGCCCGAGTTCGACCTGCGTTGCAAGACGCTCATCGAGCAGGAGTCGCCCGGCTACATGGAGCGCGTCAAGGCCGAAGCCGACCGCAAGAAGGAGGTGCAGGACATCCTGCGCTACCTCAAGCGCAAGGACAAGGACGCCACCCCGACCCGCGTTGCCACGATGAAGGAGCGATATGCAAAATTAGAAGCCCTCATCGGCAAGGAAGAAGCCAAGCCCTACCGCGTCTTTATCACCAAGGCCGAGGAAGAGCTTTCGCAGCGTGAAGCCGATGCCAAAGAGCAGCCCGCCGCCGTCCCGTCCGCTGCTGTAGTACAGCAGCCTACAGAACAGCCCGCACCCGCCAAACCCAAAAAGCAGAAATAACCCCCGACGGCGGTAGCAAAATTCTTCATTCTTCATTCTTCATTCTTCATTTAAGAAACAATGAGCCAACCCTCACAAAACTTCATCGACAAGGTGACGCGCTGGGCCTACGGCGGACTGGCGCTGGAGCAGGTACGCTTCTCGCCGGCGCAGCGGTTCAGGGCGCTGCTGGTGCTCGACTGCTACCATAAGTTCATGGAAAACCCGACGACGCCCGTCCGCGACATCGTGCGACGCATCGCCATGCGCAACTACTCGCTCCTCCTGGCCAAGGCCGACATGGGCGACGAGGAGAGCCGCGAGGTGTGCGAGGCCGTGGGCATCCGCCGCGACAAGGACGGCAACATCCCGCCGCGCAAGGAGAACGAGATTGCCAACGACATCTACTGCGTCAACCAGCTCGTAGGCCGACTGAACGTGTCGCAGCAGCACCTCGACAAGGTGCTCTACCAGACGAACACCCGCTGGCTCTCGCACTTCGGGCAGCAGACGGGCAACGTCAGCGCCATACGCGAGGCGCAGCGCAACCTGGAGAAGATGAACAACGACTGGAAGGACAACGACAACCCCGCCGACGCTCTCCGTCCGGGCGTGGAGCGCAACGTGACCAACGACGTGTCGATCATCAAGCGAAAGGAGAACTACACGCCCGAGGAGATGGCCGCCTTCGCCAAGAAAATCGGTGCCCGCGTGGAGGACATCCAGGAGTTTATCGAGAACGAGAACTGCATCATGGTGCCCGCCAACGACACGGACGACGACGACGAGACCGACAGCGACGAGCAGACCCTCGCGCCCGACGGCAAGCCCACCGACGAGCCGGACACGTATGATCCCTTCTCTTAGAAATGAAGAATGAAGAATGAAGAATGAAGAATTTTGCAATCGGCGAGAGCAGAGCCATGCTCGCATGAGCTTTGCCGAGCCGAGCAGCAAAATGGGCGAAAGCCAATTTGCTACCGCCGTTCAGTATGCTGCGATAGCATCGCAGCCCTAAAAACAACGAATTGGACGATTTGAACGAATGAAAGACTGGCAAGGCAACCGCAACAGCATCTTCAAGACCCTCGGCGCGTCGAACCACACCGACAACGACCGCGAGGCCGATGACTTCTACGCCACCGACCCCAGCGCCATCGACCTGCTCACGGGCTACAAGGCCGTCAGCCTGCCACGCGCCGTGTGGGAGCCGTCGTGCGGCAGCGGATGCCTCTCGCGGCGGCTCACGGAGCTGGGCTACGACGTCACCTCGACCGACCTCATCGACCGGGGCTACGGAGTGGGGGGGGTAAACTTCTTCGACCAGGCACGGATGCCGCACGCCACGGAGGCCATCGTCACCAACCCGCCCTACAAGTTTGCCGCCGACTACGTGCTCCACGCCCTGCGGCTGCTGCCCGACGGCGGCTGGCTCTGCCTCTTCCTGAAGACCACCTTCGCCGAGGGCAAGGACCGCTGGCAGCGCATCTTCTCGCGTCAGCCGCCCCGCTACGTGCTGCAATGCTCCGAGCGCGTGCTCTGTGCCAAGAACGCCGACTTCGAGGGCATGGAGGCAGGCGGCGGCTCAGCCGTCAGCTACGCCTGGTGGTGCTGGCAGAAGGGCTACACGGGGCCCGTGACCCTCGACTGGATAAACACCCCAAGGCCGCTGGAGGCCGAGCAGTTGAGCCTGCCTTTCGGAAATGAATGAACAATAAAAACAGAGAACGAAACGAATTATGATAGAGTTAGACCAAATCTACAACGAGGACTGCCTGGAGGGCATGAAGCGCATACCCGACGCATCGGTGGACTGCATCATTACGGATTTGCCGTATGGGACGACCGCCTGCCAATGGGATTCGGTCATTCCCTTTGAACCGCTGTGGGAGCAGTGGCGCAGGGTGTGCAAACCCAATGCGGCTATCGTGCTGTTCAGTCAACAACCGTTTACGTCTGCCTTGATAATGTCGAACATCGAGGAATACAAGTATAACTGGATATGGCAAAAGGATAGCGGCTCAAACTTTCTGAATGCACATCATCAGCCGTTAAAGATTACTGAGGACATCTGCGTGTTCGGACAAGCAGCAACGACCGAGAGCAAGCGTGGCATCTATTTGAACTATAATCCGCAAATGCGAAAGGGTTTCGACCCATACAAGTGCAAAAGTGGTGCGCAGAGGAAAGACACGGCAATGGTTCGCGGCGTCTGCAAGGCACAAGAAGGCGGTACGCTGACGATAAGCGATGGAAGTCGTTTCCCTGTCAATATCATTCAATTCGACAGAGACAACGAGCGTCTTCACCCCACCCAGAAGCCCGTCGCTCTACTCCGCTACCTTGTGCTGACCTACACCAACGAGGGCGACACCGTTCTCGATTCCTGCATGGGCAGCGGCACGACCGCCATCGCCTGTCTGAAGGAACATCGGCACTTCCTCGGCTTCGAGCTGAACAAGGAGTATTTCGACATTGCCCAGCGGCGCATCGCCTTGGAGCGACAGCAGCCGCAGCTGGACTTCACCGACGGCTGACCGCCCGTGCTGTCCCATTTCCGTCAGCCGGAATGCTTACCTTTGCTGGTGTCATTGACAGAGCGGGCGCGGCAGAGTTGATAGACCAAGAGCCGGCTCTTGATAGACCAAGAGCACCGCTCTTGATAGACCAAGAATCAGAAGGCCCCTACGGGAGGTCCGACGAGATAAAGTAACTATTATGTCTAACTTAAATTTTTTGCATTATGGCAAAGACAAAATGGCGGGCACGCCACTTCGTGCCCAAACAGGGCCAGCAAGGCTCAGCCTCGTGGTTTGCCGAGGCAGTGATTGACCAGGAAATCACCAACGTCGAGTTGGCGCAGCGCATCGCCGCACGCACGGGCTTCAAGAGCTATGAGTGTCAGGCAGTCATCGCCGCCATCGCCGACATCGTGATGGAGGAGTGCTGCGAGTCAAACCGCGTAACCCTCGCCGACGAGAAGGGCCAGCGGCTCGTCACCATACAGCCCAAGGTGACGGGCAGCATCAGCGACCTCGACATCCAGCGCCTGACCAACGGCGAGCGCACCAAGGCCGAGGAAGCCGACCTCACGCCCGACCGCCTGAACTGGGTGCTCGCGGCCATCGTGGGCATCAAGACCTCGAAGCAGTTCTCGCTGGCCAAGACGGCCACCAAGGTGAAGACCACCACGCAGGACGTGGAGACCGACGTGAACCCTGACGGGGGCGGCGGCTCGACCGACCAGCAGGGTGGCGACAACCAGCAGGGCGGCGGTGAGATGGAGCCGTAAGCGAATACTGACCCACCCCCCAGCCCCTCGCCTACAAGGGAGGGAAGCGGCTATCGGACGGCACCATCCCTGCCCCATTTCAAGTCAAAAAAGTAAGCCGCATAGCACTCCCCTCCCTACGGGGGAGGGGTTGGGGAAGGGGTCAGTAACTTAATAAAAACAAAGAA